>MDSW01098768.1_pt1 | contig 11784 bp, 14 predicted proteins | sample 811171 | NCBI WGS metagenome assembly MDSW01 (sample SAMN05326641, study PRJNA326480) | marine metagenome | isolation source: seawater | place: Atlantic Ocean: North West | collected 2012
GATAGATACCATACCACGTGGCCCGTCGAGCCCTGGGACCACGAGACCGTCACTGCCAAACACTTTAAAGAACGAACCCAATTTTTGTATGACTCATACCCCAGAGAAGATTTAGGGCTGGGGTTTAAGATCAAGGGTGTAAATAACACAGGCTTTCGCTTGGGATCCTACTGGATTAAGTGGCCGACAAATAGTCAATTAAAACAGTACCGGGTTGGGATACAGCATCCACATGGGAATTGGAAGGAGGTGGAACTGGAAAAACTTCCAAATGAGGACCCCGTAAGCCTAAACAATTTTAGGAATGGTAGTAAGGCAGTGAAGGTTACGTGGAAAGCAGGGAACAAGCATCATCACGCCTACTTCACACCGAAAACCATAGCTGGACTGCAAACACTGTATGAAATGAGCAGAAACAACCGTGAGTCAAATACCTTAGTCATGGAAGTCATGGAAAAAATAAGACAACGACCTTCCAGAGAAAAACTCTTCAAAAACCCACTATCCAGGAACAAGGTGAGAAGAGGGGACATCAGGTTTGTTATCCTGAAAAAGAAATCTCCTTCTCCAGCCATGCGCAGGAAACTCGCGGCAAATGCCGCGAACAAACGGGCCGCCGCCTCGAAGACACGAGGGATACCCGCCTCGAAGAGGAAGAGGTCCCCGAATAAATCTTCTCAGCGTACAGTAAAACGATGAGACCCGCCTCGGTGGTGCTAGTGGAAGCTCTCATAATAGGTATCATGAACGCGGTTCTCATTTACGGAATCGCTAAACTTAACATTAAACTGGATACACCCGTGCTACACCTCCTCGCCGGCGCGCTTATTCACATCATCTTCGAGTACACTGGGGGGAACCGTTGGTGGTGCACCCAAACCTACCGCATCTGAACATCCTCCCCGGGCTCGGGGAACTCTAGTCGTCTGCGTACCTCGTCCACTCGTGGGTGATCGTCCACCTGATTAAGCGCCATGGTCAAGAGCTCCATGCGTCGCTCGACGCGTTTCATTTCGCGCTCGAGGTTCATCTTAAGCATCCGAGCCTCGCGCGTGGAACGTCGCACCCTTTCGTTGAACATTCTCTTATAGTCCTCGTAGATTTGACGTTCGTTAAGACTGCTCACGAAATCGTTGTGCTCGGCCTCGGTCTCGAACCAAAACATAGCCTGGTAGTGCTGTGTGAGATTCTGAAACGTCCACGCTCCGTTCCCGACCCCTCGCTCGTCGCCTTTGCAAAAGTCCCTAATCGCGTCTTCCCTCACTCGCCGGGTGATTCGGTTGATCGGCTTCAAGTTTTGAAGTGACCGCTCCGCCACCCCGAGATCGGCACGAAGTGCGTCCATAGCTTCCGAATTTGCGATCCATTCTCGGTGCACGCGCAAAAGCGTCTCTTCGTTCATGGGAAGGCCGACCCTAGCCTGGAACGGGACATTCACCCTATTCCTAGCCGTCTGCCACAGGTCGAAGAGTTTCGTATTGGATTCCACCAGGGAGTTGATCTCGTCATACAGCGATTTGTGAAGGCCGCAAACCTCGAGGTACGTACCCTCCTTCATGTGATCGACGTGCTCCTCGGTGATCCGCTGAAGGGTCTTGAGGTGATCAAACCCACGCGCTTCGCGGAAATCTGGGAAAGCCATGGCGAAATGAATTTTTTTCCGGATCCGTCGCTCTCTTAGGCTTTCTAAATTGTGGCTAAATCATCCTCGGCTACCGTGAGCCACCGAATACGCTGCTCAATTCCATCTCGGTATTTTTCGCGGAAACTATTCTCCAAATGCATGAATGTTCGACAGGTCATCTTAAACTCTTTCGTCTCGCAATTTCCTTCGTCGAAGTGTGAACGATCGATCCCTCGCATGCGACAGTAATGGACCTTCACTTGTTCCTTGATGGTCGGCGAGATGCGTTTCAGTGGTCGGTTAAGAACAAGTTCTCGGCTCAGGTAGGCGACTTGTTCGTTGACGAAATCGACATCCAAATCGACCGCGCGCTCGTAGAACATCTCATAGAAGTATTGCAGCGTCCGGTCGTCGGGACCTACAGGGGGGATTGAGAAGTGTTCGTAGTCGAACATGTACACGGGGTCGGATCGTTTGTTATACGCGTCTCGGAGTTTATTACACAGTTCGAGATAATCACCCTCGGTCATGACCTCCGTGTAGCGGTCAATGATCGACATGATACTTCGTAGGTCTTCCATCTTCTTACAAAGGTATGGATCGTATTGTCTAAGTAGGTTTATGCCACGCGCGCGCGAAACATTAATTTTGAAATTCAGGTTTCAATTTCGGATCACGAATTCCCAAAAGTCCATGGCACATACGCTCCTCTTCTTCGATCTCAAATTTTCGCTTTTTACCCCCGAGGGATTTTAATTTCGAACGCATCTCACCGAGTTCATCCTGTCGTTTGATGATCTCGGCCCTGAGTTCGTCGTACTCCCTCACCACATCCTGAAACGGGTCCTTCGACGGATTGACTTGCTGTTTCTTTCTTTGTCGACGATTCCTCTTTTCAAATCTTTTCTTCTCTACAGCGAGTTGCTCGGGTGTGAGGGTATGCAGCTTTGCGAGTTCTTCCTTGGCTTCTTCTTCGGTCTTGTAAGTTCCATAATAATCTTTTTTGTAATGAACCCTCCAAACATTATCGCGCGTGACGAAATATACGGAACCCTGACCATAAGACTGTCTGGTGACCTTTTTCTCAGATTTAGAGGGCTCGGGGCTCGGGGGTCGTCTCTCTGATAACTCCTCAGAGGGCTCGGGGCTCAGGGGTCGTCTCTCAGGGTCGGGCTCCTTGTCGATGGGGTCAGGTTGAGGCTGAGGCTCAGGCTCGAGCTCGGGCGATGGCGGCGCCTTAATCCAGTTGCGATCGGTGATCAGTTTGTCGAGCCAAGTTTTGAGCGTCTCGTCTTTGGGAAAGAATAACATCGCCTCGTGGTACAACAGGAGGGACCGCTTATCGTCTCCAGGTGTTACCCCAAATTTCCAGCGATGCCCAATACCCAACGGTGATTCCAAGCCCACCTTGTCGGCAGTGGCCTCGAGTACGCGGAATGTTTCCATGACTGTCTCCATGTTTCCCGTCCAGGGCTCGTGCCATTGTTCTTCATAGTACTTGACGAAGTGCTCGTAAAATGTCTTTTTGGACACGTGCCTCGGTAGTTTATCTGTCTCGATCAGGTGACCAAGGTAGAGATACACGGTGTTAACTTTGGGTCTTTGGTCGCCCATAGATACCAACATATCCGTAGTTAATGACATCGAATTTTCGGGTACGAGATCAATCTCGGGCTCGGGTGATCCGATACGAAATCAATCTCGAGCACAATTTTTTCGTTGCGCAGGTGAAAATGATTTTTAATTTCAGGTTTCAATTTAGGATCATGAATTCTCAAAAGTCCATGGTGAAATTGGAAGTCGATTTTTTTCTTCGATGGAAACAAGAATGTATAAAACCCGATATGACAAGAACAGGTGTCAGACCGGGGTGATACACATAGGGTACGGTGCCTTCCACAGGGCACATCAAGCCGTGTACATCGATGACTACATGGAGAAGACGGGTGATCTACGATGGGGTATAGTCGCCGTGAACCTGAGAAGTGAGGGGTTCAGGGACATAGACGACTACGTGGTCAAGACGCCGACGTCGTACCGCCTGGTCAGGTCCCACCTTGATTTTATCGATTGGACCAAAAACCGAACCGTGGCGAAACACATGTTGGCCTTGCCGAGTGTTCACCTCGTGACGATCACGGTGACCGAGAGCGGGTACGCTCCGGGGTCGCCGCTCTTCGAGTACCTGGCGTGCGGGTTGAGGAACAGGTCCACGCCGATCACGGTCTTGTCGTGTGATAACATTCGTCAGAACGGTGTCGTATTGGAGACGAGTTTCCTGGCGTATCTATACCAGACAAACCAATACGAACTCGCGGATTGGGTCCGAGAAAACGTCAAGTTTCCCTCGTGCATGGTCGACCGGATAACACCCCGCACCACCGACGCACTCCGGGAGGAGGTCGAGGAATCGTACCCTGGACACGGTTGGACCGCGATCCAGACCGAGGAGTACACGCAATGGGTCATAGAGAATGCTTTCGCCTCGGACTTCCCCGACCTCCGGCAGGTCGGTGCCACCATCGCCGATGGCATTGAGCCGTGGGAGGAGACGAAGATTCGGATACTCAACGGCGGTCACACCTCGCTGGCCTACCTCGGTGTCCTGTCCGGCTACAGGACTTTCGATGAGGTCATGGCCGACGAGGCCCACCGTAAGCACTTCCAGAACCTTCAGAGGGAGGAGATCGTGCCGTCCATCGGGATCGACCTGCCCTTCGACATAGACGACTACGTTGATCAGATCGAGGATCGACTCGCGTCGGCGTCGAACCACGACGAGCTCGAGCGCATCTGCATGGACGGGTTCACGAAGTTTCACACCTTCGTCGTGCCTTCCGTGCGAGCCTGTCTGGAGCAGGGTCGAAAACCGATCCACACGTATAGAAGCATAGCTGCGTGGTACATCTACGCGAAGAAGTTCGCTCGGGGGTGTAACAAGATCAGGTACAGCGAACCGAACTGGTTACACCTGGAACCCCTGCTCAGGGACGGCAACGTAGACCTCTTCGTGACGAACGAGCGACTGTGGGGAGACATACCGAGAAATCACATGACATTCTCTAGGGACCTCAAGACGATCCTACTCTCTCACACGTACGAAAAGGAGATCGACCTACTCGCCGACGAATAAAAACATCTGTAATAGTATATATGTTCATCGACAAACACGAAGCACTCCGGACCATCAAAGACATCGAATACGGATTTTGTCACGGCGCGTGTCGTACAGCTGAATTGCGTACGATTAAATACGGTATCAGTTCTAAGGCTAACCCGTGGAAACTTACACCAAAAGAACGGGCGAAACTGAAAGCGGAGGTCAAGCGCATCAGTGGTAAGAAATACCCACCGGCACCCGCAGCGATAGAAGAACTGGCGACGTCTAGAAAAATACACAAGTTCCAAAACGGTCCATCTCCCCGGTATAAGTTAACAAAAGCACAAGATAAGATACTCGATACCTTCATCCGAGATCGCAAAAGACAACTCAATCGTCGATGACCATGAGAGGCCACTGTCCGTCCGTCACGGGCATGGCGTCCCGGGCCAGGAGAGGCCAGTCGCGGACCATGGGCTCGTTCTGATCGAGCAGGAACGACGGCGGCTTGACCCGGTCGTGTATCTCCTTGATCACGTCACAGATCTCCACGTAGTCCCCCTCGGGGATGAGCACCGCCACCTTATCGACGAGCTCCTGCAACTTGTGGAACAGGTCCATCTCCCCTTACCCATGACGGACATCCAAGCTACTTAGGCTTCGTTCAGAGCGCCCCATGACACGTTTTTTCACGCGCTCATAATCTGCAAACAGCGTCTCGGGGTCTTCACCCTCCTCGGCACAGTGTTTGATCAACCTTAGCACGCGCGCGTACCTACTATCTAGACCACGACTTTCTACGAAGGATAAGAGTCGTTTACACTTCGTAATAAGTATGTCGACATCATCGGTGTCTTGTTTTTCGACGGCGATGTACCTGTTTTCGCCGCATTCGTTTATCGTTTTGATCACGTCGTATTTCGCCAACTGCTCGGCGAACGTCAGAGAGGGACTGACGAACCCCCCGAATAGCGCCTCTAAGAAACTGCGGAACATTTTTTCGGTGCTTGTGGACAGATCGGTTCGGTGCAGTACAGGACCTCCTCCCAGATTTTACGTTGGATGTCTGGACATAGCGCCTCGGTGGCCCGCAGGAACGCGAGACGCAATTCGTCAGTGGCGACGCCGGGAATACCGAGGTACGTACGTGATTGGAGGAACATGTTGTTCACGGGGATGACGTGTTCTCTTAGGCTTCCCTCTCCTCCGAACGTTGAATCGATTGTAATTCCAGTTCGATGTCGAGGAAAAGTCGCATCGGCGCATCCCAAATGGCCGTCTTCACCCACCTGTAGATGTTGACTAGGTAATGCGGACCCATGGAGGTTAGAGTTTGGCATATCGCCTGAATATACATTCTGACTCATTCACGCCTGTTCCTTTTAAATTCGTTGATGACGTCGATGATGACGATAGAGGCTAACACGGAATTGAGGCCGATTGTAAATTTTGCGATCGGCGGGATCATTAATTTTTGCGAAGAAAAATTTTCATCATTTCAACCTGCACAACATCTCCTCGTAATAAAAAAATGGTAACGCAAAAACTTCCACCCCTCGGTCAAAATGGTACGATCGACCAGATGATAGATGAAATTATCGCAACTCGAGTCCGAGTGGGAATGTATCATGGGTACCCGGGTGGATACGCCGGGTTCGTGAACGACGTGTTCATGGGAATAGATCTCGGTGGTCTCGTCGGAGAAGACGAGATCGGGTACGTCAAATCAAGACCGTCGGATTACTTACCGTGGGTCGCCATGATCCAGAATACCAGTGCGGAGAAGTGGGATTCGTACATCGATTTTTGTGGGACATTCGATGGATCCCAATATTTAGCGCGATATGGATTCATTTAATTTCATTTTCACCTGCGCACGACATGGATCATCTCAAAGAAATCATCTCGGTGAATGCCCGAATTCGCTATTGGGCTAGCCGAGGAAGTGATTACGGCGATTTCGTCGCTCGAATTCAAAAAATGACGAACGAAGAAATCGTGGCTCACTTGGAACGCTACGAGCGCGCGTGGCCCGACGCGAACTTTTATAGACTCTATCGTGAGGTCGCTCTCGTCAGGAAGTACCCACGGGAGTATCTCAGCTGGGTGCTGACGATACAATCCAGAACGGATACACAGATCAACGACCTGATCAGCTTTTTCTCGGGTGTTCACAACCTGACGACTTTGAAGAAAAAGCTCGACGGTGTTGTTTCGATTTAATTTATTTTCTAAGATCATCTAGTCTTCGTATCGTGCCAGTCTCGTGGAACTCGTCGATCTTCGCGCAAATCGATTTACCGAAGCCGGACATGTTCTCCACCTGCCACCCGTGGTCGATCTTATCGGGGAGGCTCTTGAGCACTTCGGCCGCGCGCCAGTAAGCTTCGGACTTGAACTGCGACTCCTCGAGGTTTCCGATCTTGAGAAAGAGGTCCGCGAGTTTCTTGTTCGGGTTGCGGAGGTAATCGTCGATCTTCTTCGCGATCTTAGGACCTATGCCCGAGACCTTGTTCGGACCCGCGGCGAGCTCGCGTGCGCTGGTGATGCGGAACGGCAGGTAGAAAACCGCGTCGGCCGCGCGGTGCAGGGCCATGCGCTTGACGTGCGAAGTCTCCTCTTCGGCGAGGTCGGTCAGCATCTCGTAGATATCATTGTTCTGTGTGGTGAAGAACTCGTCATCTGACTCCTCCTCGGATGACTCCTCATAATCCGAATCCTCGGCGGAATCGTATTCGTCGTCGATCAGGGGTTTGGTCGTCGTCTCGTAGAGAGACTTGTATCGCTTCCTATCGCGGAAGCCGTTCAATTCCTCGAGGGCCGCGACGCGTTCGTCGTTCGCCTCCGTGAGGAGCTTCTTCAGCTGCTCGATTTTTTCCCGTGACTCTTCATTCACGGTCTCGAGTTTGGTGACGTATTCGGCGATGGACTCGGCGTTCATTTGTAATACCTGCCACCTTCTCTTTTAAGTAACGATCACGACCCTAGACCTGAATCCCGACCGACCGGTGTTCGAATCGGTGACAGAGTACGTGACCCTATACGTTCCGGGCGTGGCCGTGACCGTATCGCCTCCAACAGTCACCGAGGACCCGTCCGTCACGTTCGAGGTCGCGCCCTGCTCCGTGTAGGCGCCGCCGACGACGGTCAGGGTGTCGAGACCGTCGCTCCCGTTCAGCGTGATGATGGGATCGAAGACCGTCTCGTTCACGTCAAACACCGAAGGCTCTTCTCCGTTCAGCACCAAAACCCTAGAAGCGTTCCCCGCCAGTGCGACGCGGTTGGTAGACGCCGACGGCACCGGAGCTTGGAAAACATGCCTGTACACACCGCCGTCCAGTTTGAATCCATCCAGATACTTAGACGCGAGGCCTTGGGGGTGCGTCGCGTACGGTTCGGTGCCCGTCCCCTTCGCGTAGACGAGGAAAGACCCGTCATCGCTGATGTCGGCGAGATCATTCCCGTCGCCGGTGTCGAACGTCCGTTCCACGGCGTTGTTCGGGTACTTCGTCCAGGTTCCGGAATTGAGGGTGAAGACGGACAGCTTCTGGTCGTTGCCGTCTCTCCCTTCGTTGATATTCAAAATCGTCGAACCGTCTCCGGATATCTTGACGACCGTGCCGAGTTTCTGGTTCGTTTTTCCGCCGCTGATGTCGGATCCTACCTGTGACCAAGACGCCGGCCCCGCTCTGTCGAAGACCTCGATCACGCCGGAGTTCTCCATGCCGGACAAATTAATATTCTGGATGTATTGCGAAGAAGTATAGTAACCGGTTTTTCCACTAAAACCAAAGTACGTAGGGGTGCCGTACAGGTGCTGGTGCGCGCCACCGAAATCGTAAGTAATAGACGACAACAGTGTACCATAATAGTCGTGCACCGTTGACGTCATCACTCCGTTATCGTAGTTGACGGTCATACGTTTAATACCCAAGGAACCGTGGCCATAAAACATATTAAAGTCCGCTTTCTTATAGGCATCGTTATTATCACGTATTTGCTGCGTATCCGAACCACTAAACTTGTAGTAATTGTTCCACCCCCCGTGCACGGACGCCTGCGACGCCGTGATAGGATTCGGTGCGAAATAGATCAGTCGCATATCGTCCCCGTGCCACCCAGGCCCGTATACCTTCCAAATCCACGAGCAAGTCCAGGACGACCCGAGGTTTATTTGCCAGTACATCGTGTTGTTCTGGAACTGTTGCCCGGTCGTGAGTGCATACACTTTGTTTGCAATCGCCAGGGTTCCGTTGAGTGTGGGTGGTGGATTAGCGAACGTATCACCTAAACCCTGTGGATCACCCGAGACAATGGCAGTGGTCGCAATCTGGTCCGATTCGTTCGGGTACCCCAAAACCAGACGCGTTCCTGTAGAATTCAACGACATCGAACCTATACTCGTCGTGGATCCCTGGTTATAATCGAGGTCGTACGCAGTCGCGTTCCACCTGAACACGGCGACCTCGTCGAAGAATGCCGTTGTCCCGCTCGGGTAGGAAACCGCGAGGGTATCGCCATCGTCCGAAAGCTCTATTCGATACGCCGACGAACCTGGGACTGTGAACCTCTGGTACGAACTATGAGGGGGCCTTTCGACCCACGACGTCGTGTACTCGTAGACGTAGACGCCCGCCGTCGACGTGAAAGCCACCACTGTACCGTCGGAATTGAGCTTGACCATCTGCCCCTCCAGCGACCCGAGACCCGTCCACGAGTTGACAAGTGCCCCGCCGGTTTCGTAAATGGAAACTGCATCCTGATCCATGACGGCTACCCTGTTACCCGTGCTCGATAGGGTCGAGAAATGACCAGTCCCGGCCTGCTGCACCGGGGTGGTCTCGAATTCGTTTTTCACGGTGACGTTGCGCACGGTCGTCCCCACGTTTTGGACTTGATCAGTGGCGCTGTACGTGACCTGCGTGGTGCCGAGGTAGTTCCCTATATCCCTGCTCGTGAGCACGTGTGCTGGCGTGGTCGTGAAGACATCTTCGTTTCCGTCGGATTGTATGTACGAGGGATCGCGGTATGTCGTCTCGAATCTGTGCACGACATCTCCACCGAGAATGGTGATCACCGGCGGTGTGGTGTCGGCTTCGACCGTAATCACCCTTTCCACAGATGCGATGCCTAAGTTGTTACGTACAACGTAACGTACCGTGAACGTACCCAAGATGCTACCGCTCGGTGGATCGCCGTATCTTTCCAAAACACCACCCGTGAACGTTGCGGGTGGGTCGGGTTCGGTGTAAACATTGTTGATGAGTAGGCTGACGCTGGCACTGCCCAGGAGTGTCACTGTCGGGGGATCCGCCGGCACGAACACGTTAAAGGTTCGCTCCACGAAGTTCGTGAGAGAGCCCAATCTCGTCACTGTGTACCTCGACACATACTTTCCCACGACGTTAATATCCACCTGATCGCCGCTGATGACTATCCTGTCCGAAAAACTCATGTCGGTGACCACACCCGGATCGGTGTAAAGATTCCCATACGCGAGATTTATCGTACGGTCGCCCACGAGGGAAATGACCGGCGTGACATTCTGAGCGTTTATTAGTACTTTCAAACCGGTCGTAGTATAGTCGACCACACCGTTATTTACATACTTTAGAGACGGGAAGCCAAACATCGAATATAGACCAGTCCCGGATATTTTCACTGTAGGGCGAATGGACGTGTTCTCGATCAGGGATCTCTTCAAACCAGTCCCCTGTAAGACCCCACTCCCAGGGTTTAGGGCTTTCAACCGGGCCGGCACGGAACTATCCAAACCCCACACCCCCGCCGCGTCCCTCTTAAACACTTCGGCTATTTCAAGACCTGAATTCAATGTGAAATAATCTTGAAAACCCGCCGTGGTAGTGTCTAATGTACCGTCTGATAGAGTGTTTGTACCCAGGAATGAAGATATGAGACGCTCACCGTTTCTCGTGACGTCGAAGTCTCGACCGAACATGAGGTTCGTACTGAACGACCTGTTCCTGGGCGGCAATGAGTACACGCGCACGTGGCCGGCAGATGGGCCGAAATTGTACCAGTCGTTTTGTCTAGCGCCAATCGCCACGCGCGAGCCGTTCGCGGATATGGATACCGACCACCCGGACTGGTCGTCTGCAGCCTCGCCGTCTATGTCGGAGTGAACCTGGGTCCAGGTCCCTCCGATCTCGTCGTACACCCGCACGTGACCGGCGTTGTTGCCATTGCCGTCGTTCTTGTAAGCGCCGATCGCCACGCGCGTGCCGTCCGAGGACATCGATACCGAGTACCCGGACCGGTCGCTCGAAGCCTCGCCGTCGATGTCGGAGCCCACCTTGGTCCACGTTCCGCCGCTCTCCGCGTACACGCGCACGTGACCGGCGTCGATGCCATTGCCGTTGTTATAGTAGGCGCCTATGGCCACGCGCGTGCCGTCCGACGACATCGATACCGACCACCCGGACCGGTCGCTCCAGGCCTCGCCGTATATGTCAGACCCCACCTGGGTCCAGGTCCCACCGCTCTCCGCGTACACCCGCACGTGGCCGGCGCCGTTGCTATAGGCGCCTATGGCCACGCGCGTGCCGTCCGAGGATAGCGAAACCGACGACCCGGAGCGGTCGTACGCAGCCTTACCGTCTATGTCGGACCCCACCTGGGTCCACGTCCCGCCGCTCTCCTCGTACACGCGCACGTGACCGGCGCTTGTGCCGGTGCCATCGTTCATGTAAGCGCCGATGGCCACGCGCGTGCCGTCCGAGGACATCGATACCGAGGTCCCGGAGTAGTCTTCCGCAGCCTCGCCGTCGATATCAGACCCAACTTTGGTCCACGTTCCGCCGCTCTCGGCGTACACGCGCACGTGACCGGCGTTGTTGCCGTTGCCGTCGTTGTAGATAGCGCCGATCGCCACGCGCGTGCCGTCTGACGACATCGATACCGAGTACCCGGAGCTGTCGTTCGCAGCCTCGCCGTCTATGTCAGCGCCCACCTGGGTCCACGTCCCGCCGCTCTCAGCGTACACCCGCACGTGGCCGGCGTCGTTGCCGTTGCCGTCGTTGAGGAGAGCGCCGATCGCCAC
>MDSW01144314.1_pt1 | contig 11784 bp, 6 predicted proteins | sample 811171 | NCBI WGS metagenome assembly MDSW01 (sample SAMN05326641, study PRJNA326480) | marine metagenome | isolation source: seawater | place: Atlantic Ocean: North West | collected 2012
TATAGCTAATAATGCTATAAGTAAAATCGTAATAAGAATAATAATAATCATGTTTTATAACTTTATCCCTCAAATCTACAATTTTTTGACAATATATTGGTAATTAACACGCTCTTTAAGGATTAAATTTTAAAAATATTATTATTAGCTCGTAATGTAATTTTAAACATTTAAAATTTTGTTTTAAATTCGCTCAAGTAAAATTTAAATTTTTTTAAAAATGGGTAAAGGTAAAATTAAAGTTCAAGCGGAAAATATTTTTCCAATAATAAAAAAGTTTTTGTACACAGATCAGGAAATTTTTTTAAGAGAATTAGTAAGTAATGCGGTGGATGCCACTACTAAATTGAAAAAATTATCTTCTCTTGGTAAATTTAAAGGTGACTTAGGTGATGTGAAAATTGAGGTTTTGGTTAGTAAAGAAGATAAAACGATTTCAATTATTGATCATGGAATTGGGATGAGTTCTGATGAAGTCAAGCAATATATTAATCAAGTTGCATTTTCAGGGGCAGAGGATTTTTTGAAAAAATATGATGATAAAAATGATAAGTCAGGTATTATTGGACATTTTGGTTTAGGATTTTACTCGGCGTTTATGGTGGCTGATAAGGTTCAAATTAAAACAAAATCATATGTTTCCAAAGAGAAAGCCTGTTTTTGGGAATGTGATGGTAGTCCGGAATATGTTTTAAAAGACATTGATAAAAAAAATAGGGGAACTGAAATTATATTACATATTTCTGATGATGCTAAAGATTATCTAGAGGATACGAAAATTTCCAATCTATTAACAAAATACTGTAAATTTTTGCCTATTGAAATTAAATTTGGCACAAAAACTACAAAAGAAAAAAATGAAAAGGGAGATGATGTAGATGTGGTGGAGGATAATATTATTAATAATCCACATCCAGCATGGACTAAATCTCCAAAATCATTAAAAACATCTGACTATAAGGACTTTTATAGAGAATTGTATCCTTATAATTTTGACGACCCATTATTTAATATTCATTTAAATGTAGATTTTCCTTTTGAGTTAACAGGTATCTTGTATTTTCCTAAAATTAATCCAGGTATGGATTTAAATAGACAGAAGATTCAGTTGTACTGTAATCAAGTTTTTGTTACTGACTCATTAGAGGGTGTGGTGCCAGATTTCCTAGCTTTATTACAAGGTGTTATTGACTCACCGGATATCCCATTAAATGTCTCTAGATCTGCATTGCAAACTGATTCTAATGTGCGTAAGATTTCTTCTCATATTAGTAAAAAGGTGTCAGATCGATTAAGTACTATGTTTAAAAAAGACAGGAAAGATTTTGAGTTAAAATGGAAAGATATGCAGATTATTGTTGAATATGGTATGTTGTCGGATGATAAATTTTATGATCGATCACAAGATTTCGCTTTATATAGAACAGTTGATAATAAATTTTACACAATTAATGAATTTATTGATTCAATTAAAGATAGACATCAGGACAAAGATGGAAAAACAATTTGTTTATATACTAATAATGTAGATGTTCAACATATTTATGTCTCTAAAGCAACTGATAAAAATTATGATGTTTTGGTTCTTGATAGTCCTATTGTTGCTCATTTAATCCAGAAGCTAGAAACTAAATTAGATAAGGTTTCATTTGTTCGTGTTGATAGTGACAGTATTGATAATTTAATTAAGAAAGATGAGAAGTTAGAGTCGATATTATCAGAAGAGGATCAGAAGAAATTAAAAAAGTCAATTGAAAAAATACTACCTGGCGAAGGTTTTTCTGTTTCATTTGATGCGTTAAGTCCATCTTCTCCTCCTATTGTAATTACTCAGTCAGAATTCATGAGAAGAATGAAAGAGATGAGTATGACAGGTGGAGGTCCTATGATGGGAATGGGTAATATGCCAGATTCATATAATTTGATAGTTAATTCGAATCATAAATTAATTAGTAAGATTAATGGTATGAAGGGGAAACCAAAAACATCTTTAATTAAGCAAGTTATTGATTTAGGATTGCTTGCAAATAATTTATTAAAGGGTGAGGGATTGACAAATTATATTAATAATTCATTCAAAAACCTTTGATCTTATTCAAGAAATTGGTCCTGATCCAATTAATTCATTATTCAGGTACCATGTGGCAAATTGGCCTTTGCTAATACCTCTTTGTTTCTCTCGAAATAAGATATATAAATAATCTTTTTCTCTGATTAATTTTGCTTTTTGTAATTTTTGTCGATGTCTTATTCTAACTAGGTAGTTTTTTTGTGTATTAATAGGTATTGCATGATTATTTATTAGCCAGTGAACTTCATTAGATTTTATTTTTAAGTCTTTTCGATAGAGCCCAGGGTGGTCTTTCCCCATGCCAACAAATATGATGTTTTCTTTTATGTTAGTAGCTATTATAAATAGTGGTTCTTTTCGTCCACCAATTTCCAATCCTTTTCTTTGACCTATGGTGTAATAGTGGCATCCATCATGCTCCCCAATTTTTGTTCCATCTTTTTTAGTATAATTATATTCAGATCCTATAGATGGATTATTGTAATATATTGTAGAGTTTTGACTAATTTCTATAATATCCCCTTTTTTCTTTTTTATTTGCTGTTGTAGAAAAATAGGTAATTTTATTTTTCCTATAAAACATAAACCCTGTGAATCTTTTTTGTCTGCAGTAATTAGATGGTTGGTTTTAGCAATTTCTCTTACTTGTTTTTTTTCCAAATTTCCAATTGGAAAGATTACTTTTTTTAATTGTTCTTGATTAATTTGACATAAGAAGTAGCTTTGATCTTTTTGCGGGTCTTTACCCTGTAATAATCTATAATTTTCTCCATCATAATCTTTTTGGCAATAGTGGCCAGTAGCAATGTAATCGGCTTTTAAATTAAGCGCATAGTTTAAAAACACATCAAATTTAATTTCCTTATTACAAAGAACGTCAGGATTAGGGGTTTCTCCATTTTTATATTGATTAATCATATAATCTATAATACGTTCTTTGTATTGAAAGCTTAAGTCTACAATTTGAAATGGGATATCTAGTTGTTGTGCAATTTGCAGTGCATCATGGCTGTCTTCAATCCAAGGGCATTCATTGTTGACTGTTATAGAGTTGTCATGCCAATTACGCATATATAATGCAATTACATCATAGCCCTTTTGTTTTAGTAAAAAAGCAGCTACACTTGAGTCTACACCTCCAGAAAGAGCAATTACAATTCGTTTTTTATTTTTCATTACAATATTTGATGTAAAACTAAATTATATATAATTTTAATTTATTCAAGTTTTATATTAACAATAATAATAATTAAATTTACTTATTAATTACTAATAGTATTTGAATGAAAAAAGTATTGTTTTTGCTAATTTTTTTATTGTTCCTTTCTTGCAAAGAGACAGAGTTTTCAGCTGGTATAGAAAACCGTTTGACAGCTACTATTGACATGTCCCCTGAAACAAATTATAATAATGTTGATTTTACATCTGACGATGATTTGGGAGGTTTGTGTGCGGATCATGATATGGTTTTTATTGATAAACAAGATGATGGATCTCTTAATAATGAGTATTATACTATTAGAATTGAAGCTAAAGATTATTTTAAATCTGAAAACAATTGTAATCAATATGGTTGGTATACCACAGAGCAAGAAAATGTCAGACATCAGCTGGTTATTAACGCATATGCTGAAGAAATAAGTAGCTACATGTATTTGAGTAGTAGTAGATATATTGATCACCCTAATATGTCTACTAGTGGAATTACTGCTTACTATAAGTTAGAGACCAGTATAGAGGGTTTGGATAATAATGGCGCAGGTGTAGAATATTTTGGTAATGATGTTGAAATAGAAATAGTAAATCTAGATTTAGAATCAGGTCTTATGTCAGGTACTTTAAATGCAACCTTATTTCGAGCTACTCCTGTTTTAGATCCCAGTGGTTATCTAGGTGTTGATAACCTCCCTAATTTAGATTTATATAATCCGTTATTGAATGATTATGTTAGTGATAGTGATGGTGATGGTTTTTCAGATTATCATTTAACAGATTCAATTAGAATTGAAAACTGTGTGTTTCAAAGAATAACAGTTATTAATAACGTTCCGTAGCATTATTCATCTTTGTGAATAATTTTAATTATTCCGTTTGAGTCAAAATCAGATCTCATGTTAAATTCTTTTTTTATTCCATTGTCATATTCTAGCTGAACTGCAGCAGTATTGGGTGGTTCTTCTCCTAAATTAACAGCATGGAAAATAATTTCATTTTCCTGATTTTTCTTTAATGATAATAGAAGTGTTTTTTTCTCTTTAGAAAGGTGATGGTTTTTTAAAATCCATTTTCCATTGAAATTAATAGATAATGTATCTCCGTCGACTCTTTCATCATCCCAAATATTAATCATTAAATAACTTGAAGAAACTTCAAATCTCTTTTCATCTTGAATTTTCCTTTCTTGAATGATTAGCGGTGTAAAGTTTACCTCTTTCAACTTCATTAGTCTATGGCGTTGATTCATATCAGCACTTACAAGAAATTTCTGATCCATACTAGACATGAACGTATTTACGACAATCATATTTTCACTATATTTTTTTTCAAGTTTCAGTTCTTTTAAATTAATTACCAGAGGTCGATCATTGTAATATCCAGATAATATGATTTCAGAATAATCATTCATCAATAATTGATTATAAGCATTACGTGCTCTTATCTCACTTAATACGGTATTAGTTTTTAGGTCCCAATAACTAATCATCCCATTTTGACTCCATGATATTAATGTGTCTCCAGAATAAATATCAACTTTTAAAAATTGGCTACTATAAGGATTTTTGATTTCATTTAAAATTTGACCATTTTTTAAAGAAATAGTTTTAATTGATTCATGATCACATGTTATAATATTTTTTTGATCACTTGATAATATAGCATCATAAATATGGTGATTTATTTTGGTTATTTCTTCTGGATTTTTTTTGTTAATATATTTTGAAATTATTTGACCATTTTTTGTACATATGAAGTACTGATTTCCTTTTTCATTAAATATCGCTTTTGTAGGCACTTCTATTATTTTTAAAGAATCTAATAGCCGATTGGAATAGAGTGACCATAGCTTAACCGTTGAGTCTTCAGAGCAAGTTAAAAAAGTGTTTTTTCGATTATGAAATGTAATATTAGTAATTATGTTTTCATGAGAAGGAATAGTTTTAATTAGTTTATGTTTTTTTAGATCCCATAAATTAAGATTTCCATTATAGTCCCCACTCATAATTAGTTGAGGATTAGGAGTAAATGAGATAATTTCAGATTTATTAGTATAACCAATAAATGATTCAATTAGTTCTATTTTCTGTCCTTTTGTATAAATAGTTAATAATAGGACTATTGAAATAATGAGTTTTTTCATATTTTGCCAAAATTATATAATTATTTCATGATTCATGTAATAATTCATATTTAAGATGTTAAAAATTACCACTTTGGTATAGTATTTGTAATAAATATGTCGTGACTTTAAATTTTATCATGATTAATAGATTGTTATTTTTTATTTTTTGCATCTTGTACGTTGTGCCGGTACAAGCTCAATTGGTAGTTAATAATATTGATATTGGATCTGCATCAGTTTTGGAAGATTTAATTATTGCTGAGTTATTTGGTTGTGATATACAAATTTCGAATATAGAATATAGTGGGAATATGGAGGCTATAGGAAGCTTTACATATACTAACAGTCCAAATGTATGCGATGGTGAGTTTGACATGGACAGGGGGCTTTTAATGACGACTGGCCATATCAATCATGCGGTGGGACCTAATAATAACGGTGATGATGGAGAGGAGTGGAGTCTACAATATAATGATGATTTCTTGCAAAATTATTTATCAACTTCAGCAGGTATTGATCCGTCTGTAAATTTATATGATGCTAGTGTGTTAGAGTTTGATATAGAGTCTTTTGACAACACTTCACTATCGTTTGACTTAGTATTTGGTTCAGAGGAATATGTAGAGTGGATGAGTCCATTTTATGCTGATGCATTTTGTTTCTTTGTTTCTGAAATTGATAATGATATTGACCCTAATTTTAATTCAGTCCCACAGAACATTATGGAGACAGGTAATGTGCTTAATGTTGACCCTAACCAATGTATTAACGTCTCTGCCATTGACAATAAACCAATATCAGTATGGACAATTAGACCATATTCACAAGTTTTTAATCTTCCAGGCTTGAATGAATGTTTATATTTAGATAATGAGAATGGTCAATTTTGCGATGCAGTTGGCTATGATGGTTATACAATTCCTATGCTATTTGGTTTAAATTTAGTTGCCAATGCAAAATATCACATTAAAATGATTATTATTGATGGGGGTGGTCCTGCTTTAGATTCGGGTGTTTTTATAAAAAAATCAAGTTTTGATAATATGACAGGCATTGATTTTGCTTGGAGTGATCCAGACTATAATGAAGAAGGCGCGACTGTATCATTTAGTAATATTTCAGCAAATAATTTAAATGTTACTTATTTTTGGGATTTTAATAATGACGGCATTATAGATTCGAACGATGCTAATCCTACTTATACATTTGATGAATCAGGTAGCTATCTTGTAACTTTAGAGATTTCAAATGATTGTTTAGATATTTATGAATCTGTTTCTTATTCCATTTTAATTGATCAAGTTAATTTAAATGAAATCAATAATGATATTACTATCTATCCAAACCCTACAAGTAATACTATAAATATAGAGATGTCTAACTTACAGTCCGCATGTTTTTTGAATATAATAGATTTATCAGGTCGTGTTTTATTATCAAAAGAATTAATAGGAGCGAATTCTTTTGTAAATTTATTGGATTTGAAAAAAGGAATGTATTATGTTAGTTTAAATAATATTGATGGTGTAATGCATTTTGAAAAACTTATTATTAATTAGTTTAATGATTGTGTTAAATAGACATTTGTTTATAATTTAAATATATTATTATGTATAAATCGTGGATTATTTTATTGCTTTTTTGTGTTATGAATTTAACAGCACAAAATAATTTCTTGACAAAAAAACCAACTGTTAAAGAAATCAACCAAATGGATGATTATTTATCTAACTTAAGTATTTTACCAGATGTAATTACTAGTCCTCCAAATTTTAATGTAAGAACAATGGCAGAATGGGAAGAGATTCAAAGTTTGACTATTGCATGGGAAGGTTTTGAGCCTATTTTGACTGAAATTGTTAGAAACTCTGTAAATGAATGCAAGGTGTTTATCGCCTGTGATAATCCATCCGAAGTGGAAAATTATCTTGATTATTATGACGTTAACACATCCAATGTTGAGTATTTAGATGTTAGTACAAATAGCATTTGGATGCGAGATTATGGCCAAAATACAATTTATAAGGATGATGTTGATTCAATTTATTTAGTTGATTGGGTATATAATAGACCAAGACCTCAGGACGATACATATCCTGAATTTTTAGCGAATTATATGGGAATTGATTTGTATCAAACATCTCAAAATCCTAATTTATTAGTACATACGGGTGGTAATTTTATGAGCGATGGTTTTGGTACTGCATTTTCTTCAAATCTAGTTTTAGAAGAGAATGATATTGATGAAAGCTCTGTTGATCAAATTATGAATAATTTTATGGGAATAGACACATACATTAAAATGGAAACTTTACCATTTGATGGTATTCATCATATTGATATGCATATGAAACTTTTAGATGAAGAAACATTATTAGTTGCAGAATATCCTGAAGGAATGTCTGACGGACCTCAAATTGAAGAAAACTTGCAATATATTTTAGATAATTTTACCACAAAATGGGGTACTCCATTTAAAGTCATTCGTATTCCAAGTCCACCTAGTACGAGTGGTTATTATCCAGGTGAACAACCAGAATTAAATAATGCTATTGATGGATATTATAGAACTTATACTAATTCTGTATTTGTTAATAATACCGTTTTAGTTCCATTTTATAGAGAAGAATATGATACTATTGCTCAAAGAATTTATGAAGAAGCTTTACCGGGATATAATATTATAGGTATTGATTGTGATGATAATGGTAATAATATTATTTCTCAAGGTGGTGCCATTCATTGCATTACTCATTCTGTAGGTGTTAATGACCCTTTATTAATTTCTTACAAGAAGATTGAAGATCAATGTCCAGCTGATGGTCCATATGTTTTATTTGAAGCTTTAGTTAAGCATCGTTCAGGAATAGCTAATGCTTATCTCTATTATAGACCCTATGGTATTGATAGTTTTTCTTTTGTTGAAATGCAAAATCAAGGGGATGGTGTTTGGAGTGCTGTTATAAATAATTTAGACCCATACTCTGAAAGTATTGAGTATTATGTGCATGCTATTGCGAACAATGGCAAGCAACAGTATAGACCAATAACAGCTTTGAATGGTGGGGTAAATACTTTTGCTTTTAGCCTTGATGAATGTGATGGGGATGAATGTAATGGAGATATGATTCCAGGCTGTTCTTTCATGTCTGTTTGGGACCCTGTATGTGGATGTAATGGTGTGACATATAGTAATTCAGGAGAAGCTGCCTGTAATAATATTTTTTATTTTACTGAAGGGCCTTGCGAGTCCAGTATTAATTTAGTAAGCTATTTAAATAATAATAAAAGTATTCTACATATTTTTGATATTTCAGGCAAAAAAATTAATCAAATTCAAGAAGAAAAAATTATTATTATCTTATATAACGATGGTACTGTTGAAAAAAAATATATTAATTAAATCATTTTTTTATGAATAAGATCTACTATTTGTTTTGTTTTGTTTTGTTTTGGGGTTTTGGATATAGTCAATCTCATTTATTTGTAAAGACGGACCTTGAATTACCTGTGCTAACAGAAGATTTAAGTGCGCAAATACCATTAAGTTTAAATGTAGATTATTTTAATTCTATAAAGGAAAATCAATTGTGTGATATTATTATAACAATGCCGTTTTTTGATAATACAGTAATAACTCTAAATTTACAGTCTTATAATGCTTTCACTAATGATTTTCAGTTACTTAGGAGCACTCAAAGTGGTTTAGTTTATGATGATTATCAACCTAGTATTCAATCATATAGAATTTTAGGCAATGATATATCCGGTTCGATATCTTTTATGAAAGATGTATTAATTGGAGTGATTAAATTTTCCGGTAATCTTTATGAAATAATGCATATTGAAAATAATTTGTATGTTTTATATGATGTAAATAAAAGTACTGCAGATTTCAATTTTACTTGTCAAACTTCTATTGAAGATTTAGATTTGCAAGATAATAATCAACCCCTACTTGCTGGAGGGGGCACGGAATGTGTTGAAATGGGAATAGATATAGATTATTATACCTATAATCAGTTTAATCAAAATTGTTACGATGCTGTTGAATGGTCTTTGGCTATATTGGCAGGTGTTAGTGAGGTATATATGTCAGAATTGCAAAATGATGATGGTACACCAATGGTTTTTTTACAGGCAAGATATATTAATGTATGGCAAATAATTGATAATTATGATCCTCTAGCTGATTGTGGAGAAATGCTTGATGAAATGCCAAATTATTGGACTAACCCTCCCTTTAATGAGTTTTATGCTCAAACAGACCTTGTGCAGTTATTTAGTAGAAAGGATGCAGGGGGAGGGATTGCATGGGTTGGTGCTTTATGTCAGGGTTCTTTTAGTGGTAGTACTGGATTTGGGGTTACTAGTGGTTTAAGCACTAATCTATCTTATGATTATCCAGATAATACTCCTTTTAGTTGGAATATGTATGGAGTTAGTCATGAGATTGGTCATAATTTTGGGTCATCACATACTCATGCTTGTGATTGGAGTCCAGATTCTAGCTTAGGTTTTCCAGGTGGTGCAATTGATGGTTGTTATGGCGTTGAAGGAGAATGTTTAACTCCTCAAGATCCGCCTAATGAGTCTTGGCAGCAAGATGTTGGAACGATTATGAGTTATTGTCATTTAAACTCTGTTGGCGTCACATTGGAATTTCATCCAATTGTTGAAAATCAAGCTTTAATTCCTGGAATTAATAATGCTAACTGTTTTACAACTGATTGTGACCCTTTAGAAACTAGCTGTGATAATGCAGTATACGGTTGTACAGATTCAATTGCTGAAAATTTTAATTCTCAGGCTAATATCGATGATAATTCATGTGAATATATTTATGGTTGTACTAGTGTAAATGCAGATAATTTTAATCCAGATGCAACACAAGATGATGGTTCTTGTATTTGTTCGGGAGAAATTGATTTGTATTTAGAAACAGATTATTATAGTAGTGAAATTACCTGGGAATTATTAAATAATAATAATCAGATTCTGGATAGTGGTGGAAATTATTTTAATGGTGGAGAAATAATTGATAATACATATTGTTTATCACCAGGTTGCTATACATTTAACCTGTATGACGAGTGGGGTGATGGTATAGGGTCAAATGATACTGCTGGTAATACTCCTAATTTTTATATTTTATTATTACTAAATAACAGCTATTTAGTTGAAATGCAAGATGCTAATTTTGGTAATGAATCAGAAAATCAATTTTGTATATGTGCTTCAGATAATGATAATGATAATGTGTGTGATGAAGATGAAGTTTATGGTTGTACAGATGATTTATATTTAGAATTTAATGTAGCGGCTACAGAAGATGATGGATCCTGTTTAACATTGATTGTAGAAGGTTGTACAGATGATATAGCATGTAATTATAATGTAAATGCAAATATTGATAACAATAGTTGTGAATATCCACCCATTGGCTTTGATTGTGATAATAATTGCTTGAGTGACATTAATAATGATAATATTTGTGACATATTTGGATGTATGAATAGTGATGCATGTAATTATGATGATACTGCCAATATAGATGATGATAATTGTAACTTTCCATTGTTAAATTTTGATTGTGATGGTAATTGTATAATAAGTGTTGATTGTAATGGAGATTGTGGAGGTAATGCTGAGTTAGATGATTGCGGGATTTGTAATGGAGACAATACTCTTTGTTTGGGGTGTACTGATATTTTTGCATGTAATTATGATATAGAAGCAATAATAAGTGATAACAGTTGTGAATATCCAATGATTAATTTTGATTGTGATGGAAATTGTATTGTATCTGTTGATTGTGCAGGTTTGTGTGGGGGTAGTACTGTATATGATGAATGTGGAGATTGTGGGGGTAGTGGAGCATTAGAATTTTATGATTGTGATGGAAATTGTATTTCAGATATTGATAATGATGGATTTTGTGATCAAATTGATAATTGTTTTGAAGATTATAACCCAAGTCAAATTGATAATGATAATGACGGTTATGGTGATGAATGCTCTTGTCAGTACATTGAAATTCAAGGTGAAATTACAATAGAGTCAGGTGAATATGAGGTTTATACGTTATCTAGTAGTATTGATAATCTTGCTTCTTGGGGAGTTATTGGGGGGGATATTGTTTGGAATTCTGCTAATGAACCAAGTATTGGTGTGCAATGGCTAGAAGTTGGACAAGGATCAATTATTATAACACAGTATTATGGTATTAATGAAACATGTGAAATTACTCTAGATGTTACAGTTATTCCTTCCTCTACTAATTTGTTAGAAAATTCAGTATCTAAAAAGCAGCTTATAATGGTTACAGATGTGTTAGGTAGATCGGTAAATATGCATAATGAAAAAAAATATA
>MDSW01196971.1_pt1 | contig 11784 bp, 6 predicted proteins | sample 811171 | NCBI WGS metagenome assembly MDSW01 (sample SAMN05326641, study PRJNA326480) | marine metagenome | isolation source: seawater | place: Atlantic Ocean: North West | collected 2012
TAATGCGTCAACCATTCCTCCGTTTGTGTTACCATCAGATACTTTTACTATTACCTTGCTACCTGTACTACTACTTGAAAAATATGTTTTAATAGCAGATTTTCTGCCACTTTGGTCGAATTGTATAACATCACTATCAGGAGCAGTATCAACTTTAAATATTCCATCGGTAGTTATATTGCCTGTAGCATTTATTGTACCTGCAAAAGTAGAGTTTTCTGAACTGTCTATGGTAAGGGCAGTTGTATTACCTACACCTAGTTGTAAAGTACCATTAAAATTATTGTAAATCTTTGAAGCATCACCACTATCTTGAAATATCCGTAATCCACTAGAATCACCAGAAGCATTTTTAATTGTAAGCACACCAGAATCTTGTGTAATTGCACCTGAAGTTAATGTACCACTAACTGTTGTAGCACCTGTAGCCATAACTTTAAATACAGTACCACTGTTATCATCAAGTCTTAACAAGTCATGGCTTGATGTAGTACCTGTAGTTTTAATATATAAACCATATTGATTTGTAGATGTTAGCTTTGTTAAAAAATCACCTGACCTTGAACCATCAACTGTTAAAGTTCCATCTATATCAGTATCATAAAGATTGGTTGTTCCATCAACATCTAAATCGCCATTAAAATCTACATTTCCACTTGCACTTATCGTAGTAAACGCACCTGTGCTTGCAGAGGAAGCTCCAATGGTAGTTCCATCAATAGTACCAGAATCAATATCTACGTTGGTCATGTCAACACTATTAAAGTTTATAGATGAACCTACAATAGTCCCATTAACTTGTAGATTGCCTTGCATCTCTACGTCTTTACTAAATTCAATTGCTTCACTACCATTTGTAGTAGCAAACTTCATATACTGATTGCTACCTTCTTGAATAATAAATGCACCATCAACATTATCAGGAATAGATAGTAAATTTTTATTATTTCCGTTAGAATCTGTTAAATTTATATGAAAACCTTGAGTCGCTGATTCTGCTTTCAAGTTAACTAAACTCAACGTACTTGATGAAGGAAATGAAACTTCAGTTGATGATATCTGAAAAGGACCAGCAGTCCCTTCTCCATCTGTAATATTAGCTAAAGAACCATCTATACCATTAGTATCATCATCGACTCTTAATAAGGATTTATAGCTATCTTTTATTTTTTTCTGTGTTAATCCTGCCATTATTAAATATCCTCGTAATTGTAATCGCCATGCTCATCAAATTTTAATTCTGTATTTTCCCATTTTCTAAAATAATATAGGATTCTATAATTATAGATTCTGTCAAATAGTAATTTGTGTGATAATATCATTTTAGGAACGTAACGTCTGATACATTTGTTAATCCACCTGTTACAGTAGAATACCATCTATATACTTTAACTGGTATTATTTGACCAGAAGCAACATTTCTAAATTCTAAATCTGAACCCGAAGCACCAGCTCCTGTATTAACTCTTAATGAACCACCAGTACCTACATAGACTGCATAATAAGGTGCGCCTGCTAAATCACTGCTATCGTTAGCTGATGCAAGTGGCAAACCTGCATCAAATAAAAGTGTTTCTACAGCAGTTTTTATGCTAGCACTGTTTTCTTCAGCGACTTCCAATCTATTGTTTGAGTCTACGCTAGCAGTTTCTGAGCCATCAGTTAGCTTAACATTACCAATCGTATTCGTACCTGCTGGTATGCTAGCAACTACATCTACCTGCATTTCACTTCCAGATATAGCATTATCAATAGTTTCTACAGCCGTCTTTATAGCGTTAGAATTAGTTTCTACAACGTTAAGATTATTAGAGCTGTCAACATTTGCTGTTTCGTTACCGTCTGATATTTTTACAGAACCAATAATATTGCTACCAGAAGGAATTGCACTAGCTAAATCAACGTTTCCTATATTGTTATCGCCAGCAGGCAAGCTAGCAACAACATCAACTTGCATCTCGCTACCAGATATAGCGTTATCTATAAGTTCTACGGCTGTTTTAATAGCATTTGAGTTAGCTTCAGTTACATTTAAATCACCTGCTGTAGCTTGTACAACTTCTAATCCTGATGTACCTGTTGTATCTACAGTAATACTTGAACTTGCATCATCTATTGATATAGTTGTTCCACCATCATCAACGGTTATAGAACCACCTCCATCAACAATCGTAGTCGATGCACTTGTTAAAACATCTACTTGAAGATGTCCATCTGAATCTATTAAGGGAACATAACTTGTACCTGAACCATCTTTTGCTGTGTTAGCATATACAAGTACATTGTCATTTGCTTTGTCAAGGCTAACATCTATTGCGACATCTGAGCCTTCTGTAGTAAGGGTAACGTTATCTATGTCAACTTTAAGCGCATCTTCAGCATCATTCATCAATTTATTGATGGCTTCTTTGACTGTATATTTTTGTAACTGACTAGCCATTTTAATACTATCCTTTTATTTTACGTCAATAAACTTACCGTGCGATAGATTTCACATGGTCTATTTGACTATGTAAATTATGAATGCTAGCACATGCTAGCAAAGTTAAATCTTATTCTTCTTTAATTCCCATCAATCGTTTGGCGCTTTTCAAACCTTCTCCTCTGCCATAATCTCTTGTAATTTTTGATATAATCATATATTTAGCCCAAAACTCTCTATTTTTCAACCCTCTTAAATCTTTGAATTGACTAATAAATTGTAATTCTTCTTCTTCTGTCATTCCTTCTGTTAAAACATGACCTGCTAATCTATAAGCTCTCATCACAGGACCATCGCTTTGTAATCTTTTATAAAATTTTTCATTTACTTCAGAAAGTTGTAATGCAGAAACTTGTTTGTAATAATTAACTATATAGTCAAACTCTTCTTGTCCATATCTTTGAATCAATGTTGTATTTGCCCAATTTACATAATCATTATGTAATTCTTTTTTTCTTTCTTGTGTTTTTGCATTTTTAAATCTTATAAAAAATAAATCTACCTGCTCTTTATTTTGCTCTCTAATTAAGTTTTTTTGTTTTTTTACATCTTCTATTTCTTTGTTTTCATACCAGTCATAAGGTTGAACTGGTTTTACATATCTATTAACAACAGTGTTTAGACCAGGAATGCTTTTAATTTTATTATTAGCATATTCATCCATATAATCTACTACTTCTGGGTTTAGATTTTTTCTTAAATCAGAATAATTGTTTTGTAAAGTATTCCAAAAAGGATTTCCTTTTGATATTAATCTATCCATAGAATACTGAAGTCTTGCAGGACTCATATCAATTGGAGCAATATTGGTAATATCTTTTACCCATAACTGTTCAGGTATCTTACTTCTATTAGTTTCATCTTTAAGGGTAGGAACTACTTGACCTTTATATATTTTTCTACCATATAAATCTGTATTTATAGTTAAAGCAAGTAAAGCATGCACAGATGGTGCTAAACTTGAAAATTCTATAGGAGAAAGATTTTGTAAACTATTTTCTAAAAATTCTTTATTATCAAAATAAAAAGGATTGCCATGATACGAATTTTTTAATTTGGCATAGGATGTTGAAACAATTTTTTGAATATTATCTTTAGGTATAAAAATAGCAGTTGGAGATTTTTTACCATCATTATCTATATGTTTATAAGACCACGGAATTACATAATTATTATACATATCAAATGGTTTTATTCTTCTATATATTTCACGACCTTCTTCTGAACCATAAAAACTTTCTTGTAATAAATGCTCTAAAGTAAATAATTGTGCAGTTTTTTGAATTAATTGAACTTTATTTTTTCTAAATGCTTTAGTATATCCTCTGGTTGCTTGTATAGAAGTAGCAAAATATGGTATTATAGTATCCATAGACCTGCCCCATGTTCCAGCTCTTGAAAAGTCTAAATATGACCTAGACAAAAAAGTAGCATCTTTTGGCGACATACCATTTTTTAAAGCTCTTCTTCTTACAGCAAGTCTTGTAGTAACCTCAGAAGCTTCTCCTATAACTCCCATTGTCCATTTCATTGCTTCTGCAAAATCTTTTCCTAAAACTTTTAATCCCTTATCATATCTTACGCTTTTTAAAAATCCAAACTCTCCACCTCTTGTTAATAAAGAAGTTGCTCCTCCTTCATTAATCCAATCACGATAATTTTTTGATGTTCCATATAAGCTTCCACGTATATAGTCAGGTAATGATTTTCCAAAATCACCTATAAATTGCAAAGCGCCATAAGGTAAAAAATTGTTGTATAATTTATCTTGCGTCAAAAGAATGTATTGAGCATCTCTAACTATATTCGTTAAAGCAAATACTGGATTGTAACCTGTAGCAGAAGCTTTTAAAACCTTAGTTCCTGAAACCCATCCAGCCATGTTTGTTTCTAAAGGTAAAACTTTAGGGTCTTTAGTAACCCATCCTTCTGCAAAATTTTCTTCTAATGCTAATTTTTTAACAGAAGCATCTGTATCTCTATAAGCAATTTCAACATAACCTTCTTTTAATGGTTTCTTTTTTGTTATTTCATATCCTAACGCAAAATCAGTACCTTCTGTTTCTTTGATTAAACTTCTTAAAGATAAATTTGCATCATTTTTAAATTTTCTATTTATAGCAGAAGTAATTGACATTCTTATCAATCCTTCGCTATCACTGTACAAAGCTCCTTTATCACCTTCTTTTAACTCATAACCATTATCGTAAGTAATTCTTCTTTTATTTTTTATTAAATACTCTTCTTTGCCAGACATTTTATCAATGTATTTTTTTGGTTCATAATCTCTAGCTTTTAAATCATCTGCTTCTTGTTTTGTTATTAAATTATTATCAAACAAATCATCAACCATTGCTCTCATTTCAGCAAAATATAAATCAGCGCTTTGTTTAATTTTAGCAAAAGAGTCATCTGATAATGGTGTTATCGCTCTAAAATCTTTGTCTAAATCTTTTGATGTTAAATATCTCCCATCTTGTGCATAGTCATAATTTTTAATTCTTTTTAACTCTGCATCTATTTCTTTCAATCTATCTGAATCAGTTGTACCTTTTTTCTCTTCTGTTAAAGAAACTGTTTTTTCATCTTGATATCTTTTTAAATCTCTTTCATTTCTTGCAATTATATAGTTATCTAAAGCCTGTCTTTCAGTAGGATTTAAATTTCTATATATATCATTATCTATCTGATTAAGTTTTATATTAGCTTTTTCAGTGTACCCATTAATAAGGTTCTTATCTCTTCTTGCTTGATAAGCTAGTTTTGCAAGTTCTGGATTAGTGCTACTTTCAATTTTTTCTAAAAAAGAGTCTGTAACAAAAGATATATCAACAAAAGCTTTTCCTAATTTATTTTTAAAATCTTTTAATGTTGCAGAATTTTCTGCTTTTCTTGTTGAGTTTGCTTCAGCATTATCAGACATTGCTTGTGCTAAATCTTTTTGACCCTTTGTCCTAGCTTTTCCTACATCAACCCAATCCTGAGGTCTTGAAGTACCCATAATCGTAGTAAGTATTTTACTATCTAAAACTTCTGTTCCAATACCATTGTACACATTTTTAATATACTTAGCAAATTTGCTAGCATCTGGTTTAAATAGTCCAAAACCACCCTGAAGGTTAGTAATAAATGCATCCTGACCTATTATATCTATATTTTTAGAAATTTCAGTAATAGCAACTTGCCTGCTTTTATTTAATGAATCTATCTGTTTAGGAGTTGCTTCTATCTCACCTTCTCTTATTCTTCGTAAAGATTGTTCTGCTTCAGCTAAAGACTCTGATAATTTTGTAATTTCTTTTTGAGCAGTTTCAATCTGCCTTTCTTTAAAAGCTTTTGATTTAACAGTTATCTCTTTTGTAGGAGGTATTAAATCTTTTGCTTTTTTTCCAGTTATATTTTCAACAACAGTAGGTATTACTTCAGGGTTTTGTTTAAAATGCTCTACCATAGACTGTGTATTTCTATCGTATTGTGAAATTTCTTCAGGAGTTTTGTCTATTAATTTTATTGCATTAGAAGAAATATCTTGCGCTTTTTTCTTAACTTGACTTATCACTCCTTTAGATGCTAAATCTAATGTAATATACGCTTTTGGATTTAAATACATTGCGCTCATTATATAAGGAACAGGACTATCTGCAAAATTCTTTTTTGCTTGAGCTACTTTTTCTGGTCCAATGCCCTCAATAGAAGCATAAGGCAAAGGAACTGTAGCTAAAATAGCATCATTTATTATATCGGCATTTTGACCAGTTCTCCAACCCATAGTTAAATCATCCCATAACTGTTCTCCACCTTTTCCAGACATTGCAAACTCGCCTAACCTTTGTGCAAAATCACCTAATCCAACAAATGTTTCTTGTAAACTGGGAAGAAAATTAAGCAAAGCTCTTTGCAAACTACCCTCTGGTGCTTTAGAACCAACAACTTCTCTATATGATTGACCCCACGGAACTCCTTGCTTTCTTAGGTCCGATATAGTAAAAGGAGCTTGTGTTAAATTAAATTCTCTACTTCCAGACTGAAGTATCCCATTAATTTTTTGTTCAGGTAAGGTAGGTGTATTTGGGTTTATCTCATACAAAGGCTTTTCATCGTTAGGATGTTTTGTTTTTTCTGATAAATTGTATTCATTTAAAATATTATAAAACTCTCTACTTTTACCTATATATACTGTATTTTGATTTTCGAATTGTGATACAAAATTATTTACAACTCCAGTAGATTCTTTTATTGCAAATGGTGATATTTCTTTTTTAAATCCATCGTAATCTGTAATTACCTTATCATTGTAATCGGTAACAACATTAACATCTCTTGTATCTTGAAGGCTTCCTAATTCTCTTATTCTTGTTATGTCAAATAAATTACTATTTTCTAAATCAGTGTCAAGAATATTCCCACCATCTCGCAATCTTAATGTTTCATCAATAACTGCTTGCGTAACATCGTTTTGTTTTCTTGCAATTGTTTTAGATATATCTCCAGTTTCCCAGTAGGGAGTCAATGCTTTAACATATCTATCTTTTATTTGATTTTGTTCTTTTGTGATTAATTGATTTGGCAATAATCCCATGCTATATATGCTAGCAAATTTTTCTATATCTCCTCCAGATGTATTGTATATATTTTTAATTACATCCATAGTTGCATTATCTCCGTCTTGTTTATTAGGAAATTCAGCAGTATATAACTCTCTATTATCTGGATTATCTTTTTCAGGAAGCTTTGGTCCTCTTACAGCACCGTATTTTTGTGCTAGCTCATCAGTATAAAGAACAGCTCCTTTATTATTAGTTCTAGCAGTTCTACCTTCTTCTCCGTTCCATTCTAACTTACCAATTACATCGCTTATAGATGTAAAGTCTGGAAAAAGTTTTTTTTCTTTTTTAAAAGAACTTGACCAATCAACTTTTTTATCAACCTTTTTAATTGCAGGGTCTATAAAAGATTCTTTTTTTAAAAAAGATTCAGACCAATTAACATTACTCATTAATTAACCTTGAGGAAATTCAAATAAATTTGCACCCTGAACACGTGTCGACTCTGATGGCGCAGAAGAAATATCATCTCTTCCAAGTGCTTGTTGATAAAAACCCATAAATTGCTCAAAAGCTTCCTGTTGCTTTGGGTCTTTCATTTCAATTTTATAAGCAGTTCTTAAATTGCTAGATTCAGGTGTTTGTAAATACTCATACATTAATTCTTGTGCGCCTTTTACTGGCATTATTCCATTCACAGGTGCGCCTGTTTCTATATCTATATTAAGATATTTTCTAACTTTTTCTTCTGTTATTCCTGCATTTTCAAAAGTTCCATTATCATACATATGTTTTATATCTTGCTCTGTAAAATATGCTTCTGTTTTTTCAAAATCTGGCTCTGCTTCTGTAGCTGATATAATATTTATATCACTAAATCTATAGGTATTAGATATTCGTGCAGGAGCTTTTTTAAAAGCATAATTCATAGTTGGTGAACTACCGTCTGCAACAGAATTTACAGCATCTGTTTGATTAACTAGTTCTTCTGCTACTTCTGCTTTTCTTTTAACATCTGCTTCTTTAGCTTTTCTTTCTCTTTCAAATCTTTCTTCCAAACCTTTTAAACTGCTTTTTCTTCGTTCTTCTTCTTCTTTTTGATATTGTTGCACAGTCTTGTCTGTAATACCATATTTTTTCATTTCATTTTCTGCTTGAACAAAACCTTGCAATTTATCACGAGCTGTCAATTCTCTCAATATTTCTGAAGGCTTAATATCTTCAGCTACATTACTGCGTGCTTTTTCTTCTCTAATAATATCTTTTATAGCACCCATTCTTTGTTCTTCTGCTTCTTTTAAAGAAGAACTTACTTGACCTGCTGTTCTTTTTACGTATTCTGCTAATAATTGGGAAGTTGTTGCCATTATGAATACCTCGCACTTTGAGCATCTAGCCCTACTATTTGAGCTAATAAACCTTGTCTAGTGCTTTCTGCCGAACCAGTAATATTAGCAAATTCTTTTTCTAATCGTAAATCTTCATTTCTTAAAGATAAATCTAATTGTGAGCTAGCTCTTTCTCGTTCTTTATTTAATAAATCCATTGCAGTTCCAGATTGTGCTAAATCTTGTGTACCTAAAACAAAATCAGATTTTCTTCCTATATCCTCTGATGCATCTAAAAAATCTAAAAATGTATCTTCTTTTTTAATATCAGAACCTTCTAATGCCATTTCTAACTCAATACCTTCTGCTTCTCCAACATCGTTTATAGCAGAACGTAAAAGTTGTTGCTGGCTCTCTATACCACTTCTTACTCTTCTATTTATATCACGACCTTTAAAAAATCCAAAAATACTTGAACCTACATCAAAAGCTAATTTAGCTCCAGTTAACAACGTTATTGGGTCAACATACTCTTTTAAACCTGTTTCTGGGTTTATAGTACCAGAACCATATTCTTTAACTACTTCTTCGCCATCCAATCCATACTTATCTAAAATATCAGCTTCTTGTTTGTTTACATGAGCTAGCTCGCCATCGACGTATCGTAACTCAGTGTCGCCATATCTGCCCTTTGTTTTTAAGTGATTATATAAATCTGTCATCTTCTTAACCTTCCAAATATTCCACGTCGTTCTTGTTTTATACCTAGTATGTTATCAACATCTATACCCATTGAACGATAGTTTTGCAATGCCATATCTTGTTCCTGTGCAAAATCTTTAAAAGGAGCTGATTCTATTACATCTTGTCTTTCTTTACCTATTAATATTCTACCCAACTGCTCTTCTGTGGATTCAATTGTTTGAAATAAAGATTCCATAGTTCCACCAAATCTGTCATTAATGTCTGTACTAACATTCTTAAATGAATTAGTATTTACATCAAAAAATGTATCTTTACCTATAGATTTAGCTTTCTCTCCTCTTAATACAGCTTCTCCAGCTTCTTCTTGATTAGTTAAAAAAGAAATTAAACTACCTTCAAATCCACCTCTTTTTGCAGTTTTAAACTGTTCATTAGTTTTTGCTACATCAATACCTGCGCCTAATATAGAGCTTATTGCACCAGTTGCTCCTGCGATTTCTCTTTTTTCTATATCTGCTTCTATCATAGCTCTTCTTGCAAACATATTAGCCATTCGGCTTGCACCGTATGCTTGACCCCGAAGTTTTCCTAATTTTCTTGCTCTTGTTGACATATTACGTACCCATAGGTGTTAATGTTGTTTGATATAATTGATTACCAACACGGATAAATTGTATCACGTTTGCTCCAACTTTTCTAAAAACAGGAACGCCATCTTGAAGTTCAGACAATGTTGGTTCCCCTAAATCAACAAACTGTCGTTCTTGACGTTGTGCTATAGATAGTCGTTCTTCTCTATTTTTAGGCATTATCTTGGACTTTTTTCCCTATAAATTATGGAAATATCACTTAAAATAAAATTACTATCTGTACTACCTGAAAGTTTTACTTGAAATGAATTTATATTACGTGCTTGAGAGGACGTGTTGGGTTTTAATTCTACTGTACTAAAATCTGATTGTGTGCTTAAAGATGTGGAAAATGTTTTGTCTAAACTACTACCACCGTTAACATCAAAATTTACAGTAGGTCTATCTCCACTAGCACACTTATATGATAAAGATACTTTACGCACATGTTTTTTTGTAGCAGGATTTCCAAAATCTATATCTTTTGTTGTTAACGTTATTGTTTGATTTTGAGAAGTAGTATTCCATTTTCTTATTAAAGCTGATGTAGTATTGCCAGCACCTTTATCTAAAACTATTAATTCTTGGTCTTTATCTATTGCAAAGTTCGTAGACACATGACTAGTTCCTGAATCTCCTTTTGTCCAGCTTCTAGTTGGTATATGATATAGATACATATCATCAGTAGAACTTGTTGAGTCCATAACAATAATAACTCTATTTTTTGGAGAATAACCTACAGTTGTTGTACTGTTTACAAATGCTTGCCACGTAGAATCTTTGATAAGTTTACCATTACGTTCTTCTAACAAGTTAATAACATTTCTACCATCATATAAAAAACAACCATTTTCATTTACCCATGCTACACCAAAATCAGTTTTAGTAACAGCATATGGGCCAGCACAACCCTTACCAATAAATGTATCTTCTAAGAACTCAAACTCTTTTGAAATGTTTATAAGATGCATTTTTTTATTTTTAAACTGCAATATTCTATCTGCATACTCCTGTAATGCAGTAATATCATCGCCATCATTTACTGTAACGTCTACAAAATCAATAGAAGAAAATTGTGAAAATTTATTTACTCTGGATTTTAGCATCCTATCACTATACAGTCTTGTCGTATTACCATCATTGTATTTTACATTTGCCAAATAAACCCTTCTATTTGCTACGCAAGACGTTTTATATCTTATGCTTGTAGCTAGGTCATTTGGAGATACTCCATTTAATATTTCATAAGTAACATGAGCAATATCACTAGGATTTGTAAATGGTCCTATATCTATTAATGAATCAAAAGTTGTAGAGCTAATTGTTGTATCATCAACTGGACTTTCAAAATCTTGTGAATAATATGTGCTTGTACCTATTTTATATCCTTTTTCAAAGTCTATGTCTACTAACAATTGATGCGAATTAGAATAAACAGTATCTGGTTGTTTCCAGTATATTCGCATACCTTTATATTGATTTGCTATGTCAGTTGATACTGTGCCATGATTTGTTGGATGTAATAACCATATTTTAAATGATAATTCACAATTAGAATCTGTAGTAAAACTACTATTGCTATATTTTTTTACTTTAGTTTCAGAACCATCCCGTAAAACATAAGTATAATATAATTCAAAATTTGTACTTGTTATATCCCATGTTCCTGTTCCTGCCCCATCCACTCTTATAATAGCATGCTGTGTTCCACCTGAAGTTACAGCAGGATTTGATTCATATTTAGCATTAGCAGGCTGAGATGGTGCAGACAAACTATTAGAATAATCTGTCCATGCAGTTATATCTCTTGATGAATTAGTGCCTTCTGTATATGGATGATAAGTAGCTTTTATATACTCTCTTACAAAAGGAACGTTAGAGTTTGAAAATACAGTATCAGTAGCATATAATCTGCCATCTACATTGTGAAATATTATTTTAGCATTTGTTCCTGCACCTAAATCCATAACCCCTGTAAATGCTTCCGTATTATCATCTTGGTCTATTATTTGCATGCCTTCATTTATAGTTGGACTTGCAATAACTATAACTGGAAATGGGGTTAGATTGCCAGAGCTGTCAAAGTCTGTAGAATA
>MDSW01194582.1_pt1 | contig 11782 bp, 7 predicted proteins | sample 811171 | NCBI WGS metagenome assembly MDSW01 (sample SAMN05326641, study PRJNA326480) | marine metagenome | isolation source: seawater | place: Atlantic Ocean: North West | collected 2012
TAAACTTAGAGAACCTAAAAGACATCAAAGATATAGAAATTAGTGTTGAGCCAGCTCTACAAGCTCAGGGCTTAATTTTAAACGAAAAAAACTCCCCTGTTTCTGGCGCAAAAATTATTGTCAAAGAACGCGGGTACAGAGATTGGGCTGAGACCGAAAGTGAAAGTGGCAAAGATGGCAAGTTTGATTTTAAAGTAAGCAAAGATAGCGGTTCATTTGAAATTACAGTAAAACACCCCGAGCACATTCCTTTTCGGGAAGTTCTCGGGGCAAAACGTAATACGGGGTCGCTACTAGAAATTAAGCTTTCTAATGCGCCCACTATAAGTGGGCGAGTTATAGATGAAGAAAAAAAACCTGTTCAAAACGCGACAGTAGTATTAATCGATTCAAAAGTTGATTGGCGCACGATAGGAGGAATAGACACTTTAAATCAAAATGCATCCGCTATTACCAATGAAGAAGGGTTCTTTAATATTTCGCCACAATTAGACATCGAAGGTAATACGAGATTGACTTTAGCAGCTTTTAGCGAATCACACGCCATAACGAGAAGCCAAACAATAACATTTTTTGAATCTGACAAAAAGCCTTTCTCTCTAAATGAAGATGTTGTAATACAGCTAAAGCCGGGACTAACTGTTAAAGGAAATATAAAGGATTACGGACAGAACAGTGTTGAAGACGCTCAAATCATCATAAGAAGACTTGGAAGAAAAAGTGGTCCGGGCGTAGCCCAATGGGCTAGCAAGGGAACAATATTAGGTCAAGCCATTAGTGATAATCGTGGCGATTACGAATTTAAAAATTTAAGGTCAGGAACATATCGTGTCGAAATTTACCACAACCAATTTTCTCCAAATCAAAGTGAAGATTTCTACTTAGACGATAATGAATATATTTTCAACTGCACACTCAATGCCCCAGGTGGAATTGAAGGAAAAATAGTAGGGAACACCTCTTCTTTTAACAACTTAGTGATTCAAGCCTCTTCACCTGGGAGAGATTTAATTCAAACAAGACCATATAACGAACAAGGTGATTTCCGCTTCCAAAGTTTAATGCCTGGGAAGTGGTCATTAGCTTTGCATAATTCACTTACTCCAGAGCAGGGTCGTAGCTGGTGGCAACCTGCTCAAGAACCACTAGCTCAAACAGCCGACATTCAAGTTGAAAGTGGTAGCATGGCTCCGGCGCAATTAACTATCAACAATGCCGAGTTCTCTACAATACTTGGACAAGTACGCATTAATGGAGTGCCGGCGAGCAATCATACAATTTTTGTAACGCCACATATTTTCGGAGCTCCTGGGAACGATCCTCGAATGATTGCTCGACAAAATATAAAATATATGAAACAAGCTCGCACAAACCCAGATGGAAAATTTCAAATTTCAGGGCTACGATCCAATGACTATTTTGTGATAGCAGATGTTCCACAGGCAAAAACATGGGATTTAGCAAACACAAAACCAACTGGACTTAATGTGCAAGAAATTAGTCTCGAGTCTGCACAAGAAATTAAAATTGATTTTGATTTATATACTGGCACCCTCATCCTCAATCATCCAAATCAAAGAGGCAGAGCTCATACAGTAGTTCGCCTACAACCTGTTCCAGACGATGGCAGGAAAAGCCATCAAAAAACGTGCTTGTCTTATCGGTCAGATACTAAAATTACTGACATACCAAGCGGAAATTATAGGGTTAAATTAAGTGGGCAAAAAGACCACTACGACATATTCATACCAGAAGGTCGAGAGGCCGAAATCAACATCACACTGCCCAAAAGAAAGCCTCAAAAAAAATCGAAATGATCTATTTGAAAAATTTAGCGTGGATTCTTCTGCCGTTTTGTTGTGCTTTAATAATCCTAAAGTGCAGCGCTGACAACACTAGCCCCATTGCCGAAATTGAGCCTTTATCAGGAATAAAAACCTTAAATTTCAAGGACAAGGAAGCTGTATCTTTAACAATCACTGACAAAAACAATGCCCCTATTGCGGGTGCTTTAGTCTTATTCAAATCTGAACAACTCTTCTCAGCCACAAGCGAAAAAGATGGTAAAGCAAACGCAGAGGTGACAAAGGGAACGAATTATGAGGTGTCAGTGTATGCTCCAGGATATCACCCTTACAACAGCAACCGTTTTAATAAAGGCGAAACAATTAAGCTAAACAATATAAGCCCACAAAAAGTCGCCTCTGCACAAAAACTTATAGCGCCAATTAAAATTCAACTTCTCAATCAATCACGCGAACCTCTCTTGTCTTGCATGGTCATGGTGAGGCCAGAAAATAGCGAAGACAATCCCATCGTTTTTTTTACTAATGACTTTGGCGAAGTAGAGATATCTGGACTGCCTCACAATAATTATATATGCGACGTTTATTCTTTAGCATTGCCTCCTAATAACCATACGAGACTAAGAAGCTTTCCATTAGATGAAAAAGAAATTATTATTGCGACACAAATAATAAAAAAGACAGGCCTAAAACCTAATCATTTTTATACAGTCAAAGAGTCTAAAAATTATATATCTACTTGCCAATCTAGCGAAGACGGAACTTTAACTTTAGGCCCACTGCCAGCAGAAAAAAGTTATTCGATCTCAATTATTGAATAATCACGGTCGTCGTAGAAATATAACGGCCGACCCTGCAAGTTTAATTTTTTTACCAAAACCTGTGGAGTTAAATTACGTGTTGTCCTTAAAAAGACAGGTTCGTTCTTAACTAAATCACTTGGTAAAGACGGTGTCCAATGTTTAAAAGCATGATCTTTGTTCCCTAATTTTTTAGAGGGCAAAAAAACAATCGCACCAGAAGGCAAGTTTGCACTAGACGCGACAAGCTGGGGCTCCGCTCTAATTTTAGACTCTTCAAGAATTAATCCATACCTATAAGTAAAGAAGCACCCACCAAATGCCATCATTGCAAGCGGGATACCTTGTCTCCAATTATCTGGACAGCGAGCAAGCAAATAAAGCAATGCAATAATAAGAAGAGGCAATAACTCTACTAAGTAAAGTGGACCTAAATAGAGGCGATGACCTAAATACCAATGAAATGAATAGGCAATAGGCAGCAAAACCAATAGCAAAAATATAATTCCACCATCGCGCTTTCTAATTAACCATGAACCCCAAAGAGCTAAGCCTATAGCACCTAGCATCCCACCAAACGCAATTGACCACCTACCCCATTGACGAAGAAAGCCTGTCCAAAAATCACCACGACCATAAACATCAAAAGGTGTATACTTTTGAGAATAAATTTCATAAGTTGTGGTAAAGGGCTCTCCTGTTGCCCAAGAATTAAACGCTAAAGAGAACGTTAAAAAGGGGACACCTCCCAATATCGAAAAACAAACAGCACTCAGTTTTCTTTGCCTTAACAAAACTGATCCAAATATCAGAGCAACGACAACGGCAGTTAATGGACGGCACAAAAAAGCCATGCCTAAAGCAGAACCAAGAGCAAGCCCCCACAATCTGAAATTGCTTGGCAACCTTAAATAAGAATAATAAGAAAACAAAATTAGAGGCAAGCTAAAAACTTCTGATTGCCACGATGTATTAAGCAATAAAAAAAATGGTGACGTCGCCAGCAACCCTATCGCCATATGAGATTTCTCCTTTAACCCAATCTCCTTAGCAATCAGAAAAAGTAGCCATAAATCAATTAATGCACATATTAATGTAGAGAGCAATGGCCAATCTAACCAAACCGCAGGAATCATCGCCAAAGATGTGCCAGGAGGATACTTTGAAAACCGCAATCCTCGACTTTCATCTTCATAAAGCTGTCGCCGCTGAAAAACTATCGCAATGTCTGAATCACTTAAAGGCTCTGCGAGCTGACCAGTTGAGAACAACTTTGATTGGTACAAATAAGCTTGCTCGTCATTAGTTATAGGGCCTGGAGCAAAGCTGTGTAAAAACACAGGTATTGACACAATTAAGACAGCAAGAGGGGCAGGAAAACGAAAACGAAGTGTGCGGTCCCTCCTGGAATAAAGCAATGCAGCGACCAAAACAGTTGACGCAATCAAAAAATCATATTTCTGGAACGCCTTTTCATCGCTAAAATAGGCCATCAAGGCTGGGATTGCCCCAATGAACAATGCAAAAAGCAATGATTTTGATGTTGGTCCTTTAATCACAATGCCCCTCTAGGATACTCTAACACCATGCTACTTACCACTATCTGTCGACTACACAGCTTAGGGATAATAATTGTTATCACTTTTTTGTTAGCTACAATTATTGGTGCAGCCAAAACAAATTTTATACCAGACCACTCACGGTACAAAAATCCTGAATTCCAAAATAAAAACGGAGGCTCAAGATTTGCGCTTTCAATTTTTCGAGACCCTAGAAACAAGAAGTTTTTGATACTGGATAAGGGGCCAAATGATTCCACGGTTCATTCCGAGCTAAATGAAGAAATCATTTCCAGACTAATTAATGGAATCAAAAAGCGAGGAGGACTTGTGACTCGCTCTCAAGGCGAAGACATAAATAAAATCCCAGGCATATATGACACTGCAATTCTTTGTTATCCTGGCGAGCAATATACGAACATTGATTTCAAAGAATTGGCAAAAAAAATCAACTCAAAAGCAATTCTAGATTACTGTGCAGGGTGGTCTAGCTATAAAGCAGATTTAGCAGGATTAATGCACATGAATTTTGCTCGGACTTTTTGGCCACACTGGCTAGATCCTGAATTACATTTGTACATCAAGCACCTTAAAGAGAAAGTCAAAGAGGGTGAAAGCATCTTGCTGATTCCGACTGAAAAATTAGCAACAACAGCAGCTCGTGCGCGCTGGTTTCTTCCACTAAATTACTACTTGGCTCCGAGAAAGTTTTATCTATGGAACCCTCAAGAAGGCACTTCGTATTTAACAGAATACTTTCAATGGGTAAAAGACTATTCCCAGCTAAATTCTCATCAAGGGCAAAGAAGAATAAAAGATATAGCTAGGGAAATTTCGACACTACAAAACATGAACCCTGCACGCAGCCTAAACAAAGAAGAACTAGAGGCTGTAGAAAATCATAATATTAATTGGATATTATTTTGGCGACATCAAGCAGATTTTAGAATTTGTGATTTTGAACTAATCGACATAAAAACTGTAAGGGGGTGGTCAGAATGATTTCTTTCCTAAATGCACTATTGTTCATAGCTGCTGCAACGGCAATAGGACGTGCTCTGCTACCTCTTCAAACGGTTGCGCCGAGATCAAGGGGTGAAGAAATTGCAGTTTCATACAATCTTGGCATAGCAACTATTATCTTTGTTACCCAAGCGTTATTCTTAATTAATATTAAATTAAGTTTTATATTTTGGCTAATCCTTACTTTAGCAATAATTGCTTTTATCTACAGAAGAAAACAAGCTGAAGTATTTGCAAAAAGCTCTTTCTCATATATTACTTGTGCCCTACTAATACTAGTTGGATTTGCTAGCGGATTAGCAGCAATCTCCTACCCATTAAACGAATTTGACCCTATATATCATTGGGCTTACAGAGGTAAAATTTTACTTTTTGAGGGAACACCACTAACTGAAGCTATTACAGGAATAATTTCTTCTGATAATTTTGGGCGAGTCATCACACATCCCAACTATCCATTAGGTATTCCAATTATTCAAGCATTAAGTAGTTGTTTAGGAGGCTTTAGTGAACGATTTGCTCAACTCCCTCTTGCAGCTTGGACGGCAACCTTGCCTTGGGTTTTAGCATTTGGATTGAGAAATTTTGGCCCAAAAATATGCTCATCTATCGCCATTATGACTGTTGCTACTCCAATCTTGTTCGTCAGCAACTTCACAGAAAATGGGTTTGAGGATTTGCTTAATGCAGGCACTTCCTCGAGCATGATGTTAGGAGGAGGTGCAGACTTAGCTGTAATGTCGATGCTGACATTAGGCTTGTCTCTTTTCACAACCTCTATGCGAATTAACTGCAGAAGGCTTGCGATATGTTCAGGAATTGCATTAGCAGGGGCTAGTGCTATGAAGAATGAAGGACTGGCACTAACAATTGTCATTTTTATCGCAATTGTATTAGCATACTTGTTTGCCAGGAAAAATAATGAGAAAGCAAAACGTAAATTAATTTTATTTTTTTTAGTCACTACAATGACTTGCACCGCCCCATGGCTACTTATTAGAGGGCAGCTACCGGCTATCGATGAGAATTACAGCGAACAACTAACCATCAACAATGTTATTCATTTTATTACTGGTGGTCCAGAGCTTATAGAGAAGTCTCCCCTGGCAATGAGTGGAAGGGGAGAAATGTCAAAAGCACCAGCAGAAAAAAACGCTAATGAAGATAATCTTGTTCCCACTCGCCGCTCATTAGTAAGTTATGCTTTTTGGGAAGAATTTACTGATTGGAGATCTTGGGGATTACTATGGGCGCTCATGCTTATCGCAATCGCTGTAAACATAAAAGATGTGGGGCGATTTAATATGACTCTAATCACCCTAACTGCAGTGGGAGGACTTTTACTTTATTTTTTAATTCTATTAGTCACGCCGTGGAACTTCCCATCCCTAAGAGACAAAGGAATTCCTGAACGACTTTTTGTGCATCTTGCGGGAATAATCTTACTAAGCCTTGGATATGCGTTTTCACAGCTTGAACGAAGTAAAAATAAGCTAGAATAGAGAGATGATACGCCCTACTCTGCTATCGACTCTACTAATAATATTTGCAGGCTGTTCAAAATCTCCAAATTTTGAAGGCAAGCGCCCCGTAATATTGATTTCAATTGATTCGTTAAGGGCAGACTTCACAACACCATACGGACATCAATCAGTAATGGGGACCTCTGAGCAAACAACCCCTTTCTTGAAGAAGCTTGCTGACGAAGGTGTTTTGTTCGAAAACACAATGGCCTCTTCTCCATGGACTCTACCTAGTCATATGTCCATCCTAAGCGGTATGCATCCCATTGAGCATGGTGTTCGCTCAAGAAAATTTTCGTTAAACAAAAAAATAAATCTGATTTCCAATAAGTATCAAAATGCAGATTATGAAACAGCTGGCTTTTTCTCTGCGCCATTCCTACACCCTGTTTGGGGCTTTCATCGCGGCTTTGATGTTTACATGCCTGGAGCAGATTACTTAGGAACAATTGATGCGGCCGAACATCTTGCAGGTTCAGGCAAGGGGCCAGAAGTACAAGTTATACATAATAAATCTCACACTGACGCCGAAACCGGGGCACAGGTGATAACTCGTGCTATTGAATGGTTAGAGAAAGGAGATAAATATAACGAGCCTTTCTTTTTATTCCTGCACTTTTGGGACCCTCACTATGATTACTGTGCGCCTCAAAAGTATGTAGACATGTTCCACCCCGAATTCAACAATGAAGTAAATGGTAGCGAGCTAGTTGACTTTGATATAACTCTAACGCAAGAACAAGCAAAACATCTAAAAGCCTTATATGAAGCTGAAATTCGCTATACTGACGACCAGCTAAAGATTCTATTTGATCAATTAGCTGCATGGGGCATCGAAAATGATGTAATCATCGCTATTGTGTCTGATCACGGTGATGCTTTTTTAGAACACGGTGAGCGTGGACATCATTTAACCCTGTACGATGAAGTAATGCGAGTGCCCATGATTATTCGAGCGCCCAATCTAATTGAAGCAAATAACAGAGTAAAAGGCAGTGTCTCTATTTGCGACCTTGCCCCAACACTTCTTGACCTCTCAAACTTACCAGCTTTCGAAAAAAGAAGTGGAAAAAGCATGAGGGGCTTATGGGAAAGTAATGATGAAAATTATGATGTCGCAATGGATTTATTGCGCCCAACAAAAAAAATCGAATTCCGCGGGTATCGGCTAGGCAATATGAAAGGAATAGTTGACTCATTTGAACGCACAATTACTGTGTTTAATCTAGATGATGACCCTTTAGAGCTCAAGCCTCAAATAACTGGAGTAAAATCTGACCTACCGTTTGTTCAAAAAACGTTAGAATTCCTTACACGAATTCACAGTCAACGCGGCCCTCGCCCCGGACTCGTTTCCGAAACTGCCGAAATGACAAATTTACTCTCAGAATTAGGATATACAGAAGATTAATGGAAATCGCCGTAATAGGAACTGGATATGTTGGGCTCGTTGCAGGCACATGCTTTGCAGAAATGGGTAGCAATATAACTTGTGTCGACATCAATGAAGAAAAAATTACAAAATTGCTTAACGGAAAGATACCTATCTATGAACCTGGACTAGAAGAACTCGTTCGTAATAATGTAGAAAATGGGCGATTAAAATTTACTACTAACTTTCAAAAAGCTGTAGAAGAGGCGCGTGTCATTTTTATTGCTGTTGGAACTCCCTCTGCAGATGATGGTGCAGCTGATCTTTCAGCAGTATTTGGTGTGGCAAGCTCAATAGGATCTTTTGCAAATGGTCCAAAATTGATTGTCGACAAATCAACAGTCCCCGTAGGCACTGCCGCACAAGTTAAAAAACTTGCACAACAAAAAACCGAACACAAAATCTCTGTTTGCTCAAACCCAGAGTTCCTTAAAGAAGGTGCTGCCATAGAAGATTTTCTTAGACCAGACCGCGTTGTAATTGGTGCAGAGTCTCAAGAAGATTTTGAAATAATGGATGAGCTATATAAACCATTTACTCGTAATGGCGCACCAATAATCCACATGGATCCTTTGTCGGCTGAAATGACAAAATATGCTTCAAATGCAATGCTAGCAACTCGGATATCTTTTATGAACGAAATTGCCCGCATTTGTGATGCTGCGGGCGCAGATGTGGAAATGGTAAGAAAAGGCGTTGGTACAGATAGCCGAATAGGCCAGCCCTTTTTATACTCCGGCATCGGATACGGTGGCTCTTGCTTCCCAAAAGATGTAAAAGCCATAATGCACACAGCAAAAGAGTATGGTTATCAGTTTAAAATTTTAGATGCGGTTGAAGATGTGAATGCCAAAATGAAATCAATGATGCTCGAAAAAATGAGTGCGATTTTTGGCGAAGATTGGTCGAGACTACAGGTGACAATATGGGGGCTAGCATTTAAACCTCGAACTGACGATATGCGCGAAGCTCCAGCAATCACTCTGTGCAAAGGACTAACTGAAAAGGGTGCAAAAGTTCACGTATGCGACCCCGAGGCAGTAAATAATGCTCGAGAAGTGATTGGCTCAGATGTGGACTATTTTGAAGACCAATATAAGGCCTTAGAAGGTTCAGATGTTTTAATACTTGCTACAGAATGGAATGAATACCGCAACCCTGATTACGATAAAATAGCTTCTCTTATGAAGCGCAAATTAATCCTGGATGGCCGAAATGCTTTATCAAGAAAGAGATTAATTGAACACAACTTCGAACGCTACGGCGTTGGCGTCCCCCCTCTCAAACCTGAATAATATGACACGCACTACTCCTGACTTTAACTCCCTCCAATCACAATTTCCACATTGGGAGAAAATCGGTGACATGACTGACCAATGCATCGATTTAATGCTAAATCTTCGTCAATCCGGACACCCTGGAGGTTCTCGTTCAAAAGTACAACAAATGGTTGCCCTAACTTTATCAGGTATTATGAGATGGGACATTCGCAGGCCTGACAAAGCGTTTTGCGACCGATTTGTTCTGGTGGCTGGGCACTGTACACCTCTTATATATGGGATGCTTGCTGTTTATCACGAAGCCATGAGGAGAATGTTTAAAAAAACTAACGATGAGCGATATGCAATTTATGGTGGCGAAGAAAGAACATTAACGTGGGAAGACCTACTTAAGCTTCGATATCACGGTGGCTTATCTGGTCATGCAGAAGCTGAAGGCAAATCAATGTTTTTTGCGACAAACACCGGCCCATCAGGGCATGGTGCTCCAACAGCTGCGGGTATGGCTCTTGCATTCAAGCACGCTGGGGCTGAAGAAGTTCGTGTCTTTGCAATGGAAGGAGAGGGTGGCCATACTGCAGGATGTCACCATGAAACAAAACATACAGCCTGGGGCTTAGGCTTAAGCAATTTAAACTATTTATTAGATTGGAATGACAATGGAATTGACCCGCGCCCATTTTCAAAAATGGTTTATGGAGAACCTCAAGAATGGTTCGACTCATATGGATGGCGCACAAAAGGTGTTGAAGACGGCACCTCTTATGAGGAAGTTACAAAAGTATTAATTGAAAATGTCTTTGCTTCAGGCGACCAACCCCGCTGCACATGGTTTAAAACTATAAAAGGCAGAGGCTATGGTGTAGAAGGTTACCAATCACACGGCGCAGCTCATAAGCCAAACTCAGAATTATTCTGGGAAACTAAGAAAGAATTCGCAGAAAAATACAATATATCTTTTGAAGGTGTAGACTCCCCAAAACCAGAGGATGTAGAGGGTTTTAGAAATCAAACTGCAGCCAACTTACAAGCTGTTATGTCTCTCTTAGACAATGATGATTTCTGTAGCTATCTAGCTAACAGGTTAGTCGAAATTGGAGACAGCGTACCTAATGAAATTGAAGGGTTTCGCTTAAGTCAAAGCGACCCCTTTAAAGACAAAGAAATCACAGATCCAAAGTCTTTGCCGAAAGAGGTTTTTTTCAAACCAGGAGAAAGCCAACCAAACCGAAAAGGATTAGCAAATGTTGCGGCATATCTTAATGGTATTGGGGAAAAGAAATATGGACGTCCACTTGTAATAGCTTCATCCGCTGACTTAGCTGGCTCAACCAACATCGATGGCTTCATGAAACCATGGGGAGAGAACAAAGGCTATGGTTGGTACGACCGTGAAAACAACGTAGAAGGAGCGCTCTTGCCAACAACAATAACAGAGTTTGGCAATTCTGGACTAGTGACTGGACTAGCGTCAACGAACATGTCTTCAGACCCTGAAAATAGCTTTGTAGGGTATTGGGGAGCGTGTTCAACTTATGGCTCATTCTCATATCTTAAGTACGGGCCCATGAGACTCTTCTCCCAACTGGCACAAGACTCTCCAAACCGAATGGGGAAAGCAATTTGGATTGCAGGTCACTCTGGTCCCGAGACCGCAGAAGACAGCCGTACACATTTTGGAATTTTCTCCCCTGGCATTACTCAATTTTTCCCAAGGGGGCAAGTTATTGATCTGCATCCTTATGAGCCCAATGAAGTCGGCCCAGCTTTATTAGCCGCTTTAGGTTGTGACACACCAATCATCGCATTACATACCACTAGGCCAAATGTTGAGGTTCCAGACAGAGAGGCTTTAGGTATGGGAAGCTACATGGATGCCGCAAAAGGTGCATATTTAATTCGTGACTACGATCAATCTCGTCCAAAAGATGGGTGTGTCTTTGTTCGAGGAACATCATCAACAGCAGAAGTTATAAAGCTGTTAAAAAGTGGTGCTTTTGACGGAGCTGGCCCCAACGTAAAGCTAGTAGCAGCAATTAGCCACGAGCTATTTATGCTTCAGCCTAAAAGCTATCAAGACTCAATAGTCTCTGCTGAAGACTGGTTTAATTCGACCTTTATCACTAATGGTGCTCGACAAATGATGTGGCTATGGACAGCGCATCGAACAGCTTATGATTATTCTATGGGGTCCGATTGGGACAATCGTTGGAGAACAGGCGGAGCTGGCCCTGAGGTGATAGCTGAAGCCAAGATAGATGCGCAAAGCCTGCTAGAAGGTATTCAAAGATTTGTTAGTGAAAAAATACAGCGATTTGAAAAAATAACAGCTGGTGCCAAGGAAAGCGCTGAAGTTTAAA
>MDSW01120299.1_pt1 | contig 11779 bp, 7 predicted proteins | sample 811171 | NCBI WGS metagenome assembly MDSW01 (sample SAMN05326641, study PRJNA326480) | marine metagenome | isolation source: seawater | place: Atlantic Ocean: North West | collected 2012
CAAAACTTGGCCTGGTGGCAGAAGTTCATCTCCAGTCGACAATATTGCAACCCTTGGTCGTCTATAGCAAGGTATTTCAGTTAATCCCAGTGACGCGGCAACTCCGATCTCGGCGGGTCCTATGAGTATCCCTTGGCTAAGAGCCAGAGAGTTAGCTGTAATATCCTCACCCGCCTTTCGAATATTAGCTCCCGTCAGTGCCTCGACATCAATTCGAACCTCAGCTTTTGGATTAACTTCCCATTCACCATCTGATCGTGTCGTATCATGGGTGGCCCAATCGTACTCGTCCGTCTCTTCAAAAGGTACTATTGAATTAGCACCTTCTGGTATCGGAGCACCGGTCATAATACGAACTGCCTCGCCTTTTCCGACAATCCCCTCGTATACCGAACCCGCTGCTAAGTATCCGATAACCTTCAGTTGAATCGGCATATCATATGTGGCACCAGTCGTGTCCTCTGAACGAACTGCGTAACCGTCCATCCCAGTATTCGGCAGCGGTGGTATATCGAAGGTGGAATACAGATCCTCCGCCAGAGTGAGTCCAAGGGCCTCCGAAAGGTGAGTCAATTCTGCCGGAAGGAGCGACACAGAATCTAAAATCTGAGCTCGTGCCTCTTCCACCGAAATCATGTCGTCGGGTAAAATTGAGCGATCTCCGGTCTTCGTTGAAGAGTAGGTCTGCTCATTGGAACTTGAATCATTTTGATCAGCCATACGCCTATTATAATCTTTCTAAGATTTTTCGTGAATGACCAGATAGAATGCACTAATTAGTGATAGCAAGAAATCACGAAACAACGCAATGTAAGGAAGACAATATGCCATATGATGCAGCCTTTAACCCTAGTGGCGGAGCAGCCATTGTCGGCTTAGGCATGACTGAAATGACCAGAGAGTATTCATATTCCGCGACCGGACTAGCCGGCATCGCTGTGAAGCGAGCACTCGACGACGCTGGGCTAAATAAGGAAGATATCGACGGTCTATTTATCAATGCCGGTGTTACTAATTCCATCTCAACTCCCCTGCAAACATCGCTAGGATTCAGAGATTTAAAATTACTCAATCATATGAACGCAGCAGGATCCACAGCCGGACAAATGGTACAGTTTGCGTCATTAGCGATTCAAGCAGGTATGGCGTCGCATGTGGTGTGTGTCTTCGCTGACGATCCGCTTAAACCTGGCACTTCAGCTGGTGCGGCTTACGGTGGCACGAGTAATCGAACGACAGGAATGGCTAGCCTACCCGCGTCCTATGGATTCTTCTCAGGTGCAAATACGTCGTATGCCTTGGCGGCAAGAAGGCATATGGGACTATATGGAACCACACAGGACCAATTGGGTGCGGTCGCGGTGTCAACTCGCGCCTGGGCCACTATGAATCCTGCGGCTATGCAACGAAAACCTATGACGCTTGATGATTATCACGGCTCGAGATGGATCGTTGAACCATTTCACTTGCTTGACTGCACTTTAGTTTCTAATGGTGCGGTGGCAGTAATTGTAACGGCATCCGATCGAGCTCGAGATTTACAACAGCCACCTGTTTATATTGCTGGTATGGGACAAGGTCACCCTGGAAACCCACGACAAGCTGGTTACGAGAATGAAGTAAACACAGGTGCCCGTATTGCACGAGATACCGCTTATTCAATGGCTGGCGTCAGTCCAAATGATATCGACATCCGCGAACTCTATGATTGCTACACCTACACAACTCTCGTCACACTAGAGGATTATGGCTTTTGCGAAAAAGGTGAAGGCGGGGCTTTTGTTGAAGATGGGAAACTAGGCCCTGGCGGCTCTCATCCGACAAACACCGGTGGTGGTCAATTATCTGGTTATTATATGTGGGGAATGACTCCCGTATCGGAAGCGGTCATACAAACCCGTGGCCAAGGTGGTGAGCGACAAGTGGAGAAACGTGATCACGTTTTAGTCTCAACACAAGGCGGAATACTTGATTGGCATTCCACACTGATACTAAGTCCGAACGCTGACGCAGGAACGAGGAATTAAATCATGACCACTCAAGATCAAATTGCTCGACCGTCACCTATCGTCGACGAAGCTTCAAAGCCTTTTTTTGATGCCGCGGCTGACGCAGTTCTCCTTCTGCAGCGTTGCAACATATGTGAAGCTTACCTGTGGCCGCTGCGAGAAATTTGTACAGAATGCTTGAGTACAGACCTAAGTTGGGCCCCCTCAAATGGAAAAGGGGCTGTACATTCATTCGTTATTATGCATCGCTTGTTTCACCCAGCTTTTCAAGAAGATGTCCCATATAACCTCACCGTTGTGCAACTAGATGAGGGCCCCCGAGTAACCTCAATCATCAAAGGTACAAATAATGAGGAAATTGAAGTGGGAATGAATGTGTCTGCTAACTGGCACGATGTAAACGGAACTCCACTACTACATTTCGAAGCGTCCTAAAGGAGATTTTATGACTAATGTTGAATTTCGCCCGGCCACCGAGGAAGAACTTCCAGAGTTTTATCGGCAGGCGTCACGTGCTCTGGGTATGACCAATGACAGTTTGGCAGGAATGAACCCCGATTGGACCATGTGCGCTTTCGTTGACGAAAAACTAGTAACAACCTACGGAGCATGGCCTCTGCAGATACGATTCAATGGGCCCGCGGTTCCGATCGCAGGAGTAACTATGGTGTCGACCGATCCATCCCACCGCCGTAGAGGTTATCTCCGTAGCGTAAAGAAAAGACATTTTGAGCAGATGCATGAACAAGGTGAACAAGCGATTGCCGCCCTTCATCCTGCATGGATGGCGGTCTATCAGCGATACGGGTACGGAACTATAAATGATCGTCATTCCTACGTGATCGAACCGCGATTCATTAACTTCCACCATCCGGTCGAAATCACTGGCAATATCCGTGAAGTAAACCTTGAAGAAGAATTCGGACTACTTGTCGACGTCTATCGAAGATTCCGTGAGGATCGTAATGGGCTGGTGCACCGAGGTAAGGCAATGTGGGATCAAGGACCGCTAGAGCCTACAACGCCTGAGCGACAAAGATCAATCTTTACATATGAGGAATACGGAGAGCCACTAGGCTACGTCATTTATACGTCGGGGCCAGGATCTGAAATCGGGTCACATGCCAATAACGGGGTAACACAGTATGCCGACGTCTCAGATTTCTTTGCTATTACGCCAGCAGCCTATCAAGCACTATGGAAATTGTTATCCGGAATAGATAATATTCAAAACATTCGATGGAATAATGCGCCTTCTAATGATCCGCTGGCAAACATGTTAGTTGAACCAAGAATGCTGAATACATCTCGCCGAGACGGCATTATGTCGAGGCTGGTGACTGTAAAGGATGCGTTATCACAGCGTAAATACGACGTTCAGGGTGAAATCAGCTTTAAGTTAGTTGATGATTTTTGCCCATGGAACAGTGGTTCGTGGAAGCTCCGTACCGACGAATCTCAGGCAGAGGTTGTACCGATTCAAGCGGGCACTGAAGATTTAACTCTAACTCCAGACACGTTAGCAACGTTAGCATTTGGTTATTACGCCGCGACCGATGCCGCAAGAGCTGGTCTTATGGACGTACAAAAACCTGAAGCATTAGTGGAATGGGATCGTACGCTCAAAACACGATATACACCCTATGAGGCTGAGCATACCTGGTGAAGATCGATGCTAGTCAACTTGAGCCAGTGCTTCGATTTGTTTCATATGATCAAGAATGTGCCAAATTGCGAAGTCAACTGCACCACCAATAGTCGGTTCAAATCCCTGACCTAAAAGAATGTCTGCGGGCTTTTTTATATCACCGTCTTCGATATATCCGTATACACGATTGGTGTCTTTTTCAACCTGCGCGAAAAGATCAAGCGCATGTTCAGGAGTAGCCGCATTGACTGCAATTGGATCAACTGCACGGGCATCCATGGCTGATGCCACCGCATTAGCAAAATAGTTTTCATTGTCAATCGTATGTTCCGCGATTTTACGTACGCCCCAATTATCATCCTCGCCCATCTCCCAAGATTCAGAATTCTCTTGAATAACTGTCCTAAGGCGGGCGCGCGCCTCGTCCAACTTGTCACGAAGCTCTTGAGCTGTTGTCATAACTAATAATCCCTTGTCGATGCGCTCACTAAATATATAAATCAGAGTAGCTCTACGTCGCCAATATGTCACAAAAGCGCGTAACCGCGTACATCGCTACGCTCATGTCAGTGCCACAATTGAATCGCCGAGGAGAATTCAATGATAGACAGCTCTAATACCGTAAAGGACGTCTTGTCCGAGTCAGATGCAGCGACACGTAGCAAGAACATCTCAAATGTTGAATATCATCTCGATTTGAATCTACCAGGTGCTGCAAGTGACACCTACTCCGGAACATTAGAGGCAACATTCACAATTGAAACAAATCCTGAAACCTTCCTGGATTTCACGGGATTTAAAATCACTACACTCATACTCAACGGGCGCGTAATCGCGGACCCCAGCTGGAACGGACACCGACTTCTGATCGGGACTCGTGACGGACTACTTACAGGTGCAAACACGATTCGGTTGGAATATATTAATGAATATGACCACACGGGTGATGGATTTCATCAATTCATCGATCCAGAAGATGATCAAGAGTACGTTTATTCAAACTTTGAGCCCTACTCTGCCCACAGGCTATTTCCGTGCTTCGATCAGCCAAATATTAAAGCTCAGTACAAACTTTCAGTAGAATGCCCGTCCGACTGGACTTTAATCGGTAATAGTAAAACAGACTCAATAAATGATATTGGTGGAGGTCGTACTAGACATAATTTTGAACAAACAAAATTATTCTCGACTTATTTATTTGCTTTGGTAGGAGGGCCTTATCAGAAATTTGAAAGTCAGTACAATTCGAAAAAATCAAACTCAGAGATAATTCCACTACGGTTTTACGCGAGAAAGTCTTTAGCGCCTCATGTTGACGAAGCCGAGTTATTTGAAGTCACCTGTCAGGGTTTCGAATATTTCGAAGATTTCTTCGACTTCGCTTATCCCTTCGGAAAGTACGATCAAATCTTTGTTCCGGAATTTAATCACGGCGCTATGGAAAACGTGGGAGCTATCACCCATTCAGAACGTCTGGTATTTAGAGATCCGCCTACTTATAACCAGAGACTAACAAGGGCTGAAGTCATTCTTCATGAGATGGCACATATGTGGTTTGGTGACTTAGTAACCATGAACTGGTGGAATGACCTTTGGCTGAATGAGTCATTTGCGTCTTACATGAGTTTTTTAGCGCTCACGGAGAACACACGATTTACTGATGCGTGGCAATCTTTCAACTCGCGTATGAAAGCGTGGGCATATCGGCAGGATCAGTTGATCACCACGCACCCTGTTGCAGGTGAGGTCATTGACACCGATCAAACTTTTCTAAACTTCGATGGTATTACGTACGGAAAAGGCGCGGCAGTCATTAAACAGCTGGTAAAAACCATAGGAATGCCCGCCTTTAAGTCTGGTATGCGACGTTATATGGCTGAACATGCATTCTCCAACACTACACTCGATGACTGGCTTGAAAGTCTCGGTGAAGGGGTCGATCAAGACTTGAGGGGTTGGGCCGATTCATGGTTAGAAACCGCACAGCACAATAGCATTCAGATTCATAGAACTGGAAGCAAAGATGACCATAATATGATGATCGTCTCTCAATCAGCTCCAGATGAATTCCCCACTATTCGAAGCCATACGCTTGAACTGCTAGCTGGAGACTTAGTTGACTCAGTGTTCACCAGCACGACACACAAGATCGTAGTCACAGATCAATCAAATCAAATTAATATTTCAAATAACACCGCTGATTTTCTTTTTCCGAATTTTGGAGATCACGGCTATGTACAAGTTATCTTAGATCCAGAGTCTCTAGAGTTTGTTAAGCAACACTTAGAAAAAATCACAGACCCTCTGCTCAGAATGCAGATCTGGCAGTCCCTCTGGGAAATGGTCAGAAACCAGGAATTAAGTTCACTTGATTACATACGGATTGCAACCGAAAAGGTCAAAATCGAGAACGATTTAGAACTCATTCAAGTCATCATTGAGCAACTTGGTGCCGCAGTATCACGCTACGTCCCGGAAGAGGTGAAGCTTTCGGAAGCTCGTAATTTATTTACGTTAGCTAAGTCGCAGTTGGCTGCAGCTCAAAATTCTGATGAAAGAATCTTATGGGGACGAGCCATGTTTGGATTTGCGATAGCAGACGATGACATCTCGGAAAGCTTAGATATTATCAACGGTAAGGCATCGATAAAGGAATTTACTCCAGATCAAGATATGCGTTGGGGAGTTATTACGAGTGCGATCGCAGCAGGCTTTGAAAACGCACAATCGCTTGTGGCTGAAGAGCTCGCTAATGACCCAACCGATCGAGGCGAGCGGGCTGCCCTTCGAGCAAACACGTCAGTACCTAACAAGGAAACCAAAGACCAAGCCTGGGATAAATTCACCAGTGGCTCTGGTTATGGGTCTCTACATCAGACAGCTGCCGCAATGTCTGGCTTTTTATGGTGGAAGCAAGCCGACCTACTTACACCTTATGTGGAACGATTTTTTAGTGAAGTCACTCAGGTGTTCGAGACGGAAGAAAATCATTTCGCGCAATCGTATTTCGGGTCTTTATTTCCAGGATACCTAGTTGATTACGATTTGCTCGAAAAGTCTAATCGCTTACTGGAGAAAACACCGTCAGACAATCAACTGTTAAGGCGAATGCTTCTAGAGGCGAATGATAATTTAAGCAGAGCAATAAAGTGTCGAGAATATGCCCGCAAATAAAGAGTAATCGTTAAAGGTGTTTTGTGAAGTTATTTAGTGCGCCAAAGCCACAGGAGTCACAAAACAAACTTTATTACGGCTGGTACATAGTAGGTGCTGGGGTGATTATTCAACTCCTTGGAGCATCACTTATGCATCATGCCCTCGGTGCATACGCTTTGGCAATCACTCGAGATCTCGGTTGGAGCAGAACAGCACTTTCCGGCGGGTTCTCACTTGCAAGATTTGAAAGCGGCCTGCTCGGTCCCGCCCAAGGCTGGCTCATTGATAAATATGGACCACGCTCCATTTTAAGATGGGGTTTGGTCTCATTCGGATTAGGATTTATTGCGTTTAGCCAAATCACTGAACTTTGGCATTTCTACATAATCTTTACGGTGATCGCCATCGGATCAAGCCTCGGAGGCTTCATGTCAGTAACCGTGGCTGTCGTGAGTTGGTTCGATCAAAAACGAGCTAAGGCTTTAGCTTTAGCTCAACTCGGGTTCTCGATCGGTGGCCTTCTAGGTGGGTCTATTGTCTTAGTGATGATCACCGAGATTGGATGGCGAGAGTTCTCATTTGGATCAGGCCTGCTTATCCTCGTACTGGCATTCCCTCTCACATCTGTGATGTATCGGACGCCCGAAGATTTCGGGCTCACCATTGACGGACTCCAACCTGAAGGTCGATCAATTAACGAAAATTCCTCAGAAAAAAATAGCTCAACGCGTGATGAACCGGTTTACACATGGCAAGATGCAATGAAAACATCTTCATTTTGGATGATTGGATTGGGACATGCATTTGCAGTCATGGTTGTGTCAACTTTAATGCTCCATCTTCCCTTACATCTCGTGGAAGGTAGAGGATTCTCTGAAGTACAAGCAGCGGTGATAGCAGCAGGTATGATGGCGTGTCAAATACCAGGGCAAGCTATTGCAGGATCTTTAGGAGAACGGATAGGAAAAAGAAAATTGACTACGACTGCCATGCTTATGCATGGTGCGGCGCTACTAATTCTTGCTCAATATTCCTCCTACCCGATGATGGTTCTTTTTGCAGTTCTGAATGGTGTTGCTTGGGGCATTAGAGGTCCGTTGATGCAAACAATGCGGGCTGAATATTTCGGTCGAAAACATTTTGGAATGATTATGGGCTGGTCGTCCGTACTTATTATGGCCGGGTCCTTTAGCGGACCAATGATTGCCGGCTGGTTGTTTGATATAGCAGGTTCATACGAAACCGGCTTCACTTTCATAGCAATGTTCCCGATTGTCGGTTCATTATTTTTCTTATTTGCCGGACCGCCAAAAAAACGAATCTAACAAGTAACATCCGCGATTAATTCCATGATTTTGTTCGTAAATTTAGTGCTGTGCTTCTATCAGTCGCATCAAATCGGATAGATGCTACTTCATCAACAATAATTGTGGGAGCATTACTATTATTACTTCCCAGTACGCCTCTTAGTCTAAGAAACACAGCAGTATTAATAATTAGATTGTATTTATCAACTATTTCTGGCCGTAACAAGGCGTTAATTACACCAAATTCATCCTCAAGTAATAAAAATACAACTCCATTTGCAGTAGATGGTCTTTGACGACATACCAACAAACCAATCACCTCTACTTCGGCAGATGCTGATTGAGAAGTCAGATCACAGCTAGATATAAATTGATTTGGTTGCATACTGCGAAAAAATTCCATCGGATGGCTATCTGGAGAAAGATTCAATAATCTATAATCCGCTACCATTTTTTCAAATCGACTGAAATCTTTAAAGTTTATATCAGTGGTTGGTTCTTGAAATGACAATTGCAATTGATGGTTAGATATCCCATTTGAATCGATATACGTTGACAGGGCTTTTCCCTGAAATAATCCTATATGCCAGATTAATTGGCGCCGATTCAGCCCAAAAGAATCGAATGCACCTACTTGAATCAAATTAAGCACAATCTCTACTGGCAATCCCGTACGCTGAATAAATTGAAATAATGTCTCGTATGGACCAGCTCGTTCACGCTCAGTCACTATTTGACTTGCAAGAGTCACACCGATTCCTCGCACATAACCAATCCCAATATCAATAGTGTCAGAGTTATCCACAATGCTAGATACCACTGTGCAATCAATACTGCTGGAATTGATATCTGGACGGTTTATCATAATACCGTGGCGTTTGGCATCATTTGTTAAAACATGTGGTGGATAAAATCCCATAGGTTGATTATTAAATAGTGCACAAATGAATTGAGCTGGATAATATTGTTTAAGCCACGCTGTTTGATAAGCCAATAACGCAAAAGCAGTCCCATGGCTTTTAGGAAATCCAAACTGAGCAAATCCTAACAAGTTATTAAATATCTCGATTGCAGATTGTGATGAAACGTTTTTTTTGGAAGCAGCATTCAAAAATTTCTCGCGGTAATCATTAATCTCGACCGATCCAGATTTCTTTCCTAAGGCACGGCGAAAATTATCAGCTTCACCAGCCGTGAAATCAGCTAACACTTGAGCCACTTGGATAACCTGCTCTTGAAAAATAACAACACCCAACGTTTCACCTAGAACTGGGCGTAAATCTGGATGTGCATAAGGCGGTTCATAATCTGAAGACAGTAATTTCTTTTCACGTCTTTGTATATAAGGATTAACAGCGCCACCCACGATCGGTCCAGGTCGTACGATCGATACTTGTATCGCCAAATCATTTAAATTTCTAGGCTTCGTACGAGGAAGCATCGCGATTTGTGCACGAGATTCAATCTGAAATACTCCAACAGTATCCCCGGCACATATCGAATCATAGACTGCACTATCCTCAAAATTAATCCTAGATAAATCTATATCAGGATCCTTATCTTGCATTATCAAATCCACAGTTTCTTCTACTACTGAAAGCATTCCCAACCCGAGTAAATCAATCTTAATCATTCGAGCATCGTCGATAGAATCTTTATCCCACTGACATATATAACGATCTGGCCAAGCAGTCGGTTGACACGCAACATAATTCGTCAGTGGTTTAGATGAAATTACCATTCCACCAGGGTGCTGAGACATATGCCTAGGAAAACCAACTATCTGCTCTACTAAATCCAATAGGAGTTGCCATCTTGAAATCTCATCTTTTTGTGAAAGTTCAATTGATGATTTGATGAATTCACCCAACTCATCAATACTCGAAACCAGAGTGGATTGCTTTATCAAACGTCGGAGTAAATTTTTAGGCAACCCAAGTGCCTGGCCTACATCGCGAATAGCACTTCGTAATTTATAACGAGCAAATGTCGCCACCAAAGCTGCATACTCAATTCCCCAATAACTATATATTCGTTCTATGAGTGCTGCCCTGATATCACGCGGAAAATCAAGATCAATATCAGGCAAAGAATATAATTCGTCATTTAAAAAGCGCCCTAAAAACAGATCGCTCTTTACAGGATCAATATGGGATAAGCCGATTAAATAACACACTACAGAGGCAACGGACGATCCTCGTCCACGACCAATTGGAAGTTGATTTCGGTATTTAGTATTTGAATCTTGAATTTCATCTGCCACAGATTTTGCGAGCTCAAAAATATCTGCATATATGAGAAAAAAACCTGATAATTCATGCTTATTAATTAAACGCAATTCTTCAATTAAACGCTCATATGCTGTCGCTAGGAATTCAGTATTTTGATAGCGAGCTTCAAGTTTTTGAAAACACATTTCAGATAAATATTCATGTGCTGATAATTCACTCGGTAATGTTGAGGTTGGTAATTCATATCCAAGATCTTCAGTTAGATCAAATTGACAACGCTCCGAAATCAACACAGAATTCTCGGTCAGATGTTTCCCATATTGCGAAAAACGAATAACTTGCTCACCCGGATCTCTTAAATAAAATTCTGCGTTTGGCCGACGTACTGATTCAGCTTGATCAATACTAATCTTATGATTGATAGCAACCAAAACATCCTGTAAACGATATCTACTTGGAACGTGATAATGAACATTCCCAGTAGCAACTGAGGGAATTCCAGTGTCACTGGATAATTTAAGCAGCCGCCTAGCACGATTAGAATCACCTAATACAAAGTTATCCTGAATTTCAATAAAAACATTCCGTAATCCAAAAGAATCCACCCAGCATCGCAAAATTTCCTCGGCAGCTTTAGCCTCACCCTTCATTAATTTCTGATTAAGTAAACCTCGTTGACACCCTGTCAATAAAATTACACCTTCGGCATGACTGATTAATGTTGAAATAGAAACTGATGGATCTATTCGCTTATCTTGTCTTAATAAAGCTGTCGGCTCATACAAACCAAATGCTGCACTTGATAACTTGCAAAGATTTGAATAACCAATTGAGTTCTCTGCTAAAAGTGTTACGTGATGCTTTATTTCTGCATTCATTAAATCTGTAGGGTCACCAATTACATCTAGCTCTAATCCGATAATTGGTCGGATTCCTATTCTTTTTGCTCCTTGTGCAAATTCCATCGCCCCCGAAAGAGAATTATGATCGGTCAAAGCTATGCTTTGGTAGCCCATTTTTTTTGCTTGTCGCAGTAACTCATCGACAGAAGATCCACCCTCAAGTAGCGAATAGTTAGAATGCATATGAAGTTCGGCATATTCAGGTTGCATGACTTAAAACTAATCACTGCTTCTCAGGAAAACCTGCTAAATAATTGAGAAAACCAACTATTGGTCTTCAAATCATGAAATAGTGTGATTACACCACCAGAGTCTAAAACCACCCTGAAATAACTTCGTTGGCACTCTTGATCGTTCCACCAGTTATCAATCAAGTGCCAATGATCAATAATTTCAATAATTGGCTTATTTGAAACCATAATTGGCCAAGCCGTGTGAGCGAAAAAAGACAGGCAATATTCGTCTGATTCAATAACCTTCACTCTAACCACATTGGCGCTCCCTAAGTAAGATAATCCGTGAGGGC
>MDSW01207215.1_pt1 | contig 11779 bp, 10 predicted proteins | sample 811171 | NCBI WGS metagenome assembly MDSW01 (sample SAMN05326641, study PRJNA326480) | marine metagenome | isolation source: seawater | place: Atlantic Ocean: North West | collected 2012
CGACGACGCGCCGACGCGCGCTCGCGGCGTCGCTCGCGCTCGCGCGCGCGGTGACGATCGACCTCGGTGCGGTGCGCGCGCCGAGCGCGCGCGCGGCGTCGTCGACGTTCGACGACGATCCGTTCGCGCGGAACGACGGGGCGAGAGTTTTGGATAGAGTCAAGACGAGCGGGACGGCGGCGACGACGACGGATGAGGGGCGCGCGAAACCCGGCGTGTCGACGGAGACGGAGGCGGCGAAGGACGAAACGGTGAGAGATGAAGCGGTGAGAGGCGCGGCGGCGGCGCCGGAGGCGGCGCCGGGGCCGGAAGCGGTGTCGAAACCGGCGGCGCCGAAACCGGCGCCGCCTCGCGTCACGGAGAGCTCGACCAAGGTGGACACGAAGGCTTTGCTCAATAACACGCGCATCAAGACGTACAACAACGCCCCGGTTGATTTTCCGGCGTTCTTGCGCGAAGGTTACGACGTTAAAGTGATTCATGGGAATGATTACACCGTTCGCGAAGACGGGCTCATCGTGAAGGATTACTTGATAGGCGAGGGCGAGTCGCCGAAGGATAATCAAGAGTGTACTTTCAATTACGTCGCGTACAACGAGAACGGCGGGACGATCGACAGTACGTACCGTCGCGGCGCGCCCGCGAGCACGCGTTTGGGGATCAACGGCATGATTCCTGGTTTCGAACTCGGGATCAAGGATATGCGACCGGGAGGCAAGCGCAGAATCATCGTCCCGCCCGAGCTCGGCCCGCCCACCGGTCCCGCCACGTTTTTCTCGGCCAAGCAGTGGGAGGTCTTCGACATCGAACTCTTGGACGTCAAGTCGTGCTCTCGCGCGGGCGGCTTGGGTTCGTTCGGCTCGAACATCGTGTGCGAGTAGTTCACTTCATTTGTAACGACGTGCTAGCCAGCGTAGACGACCGAGACGCACACCTCGACGCGTCAGCCATGCTCGGACTCGACGCGTACGGGTCGTCCAGCGACGACGATGCGCAGGAACGAGAACCCTCGCCGGCGCCGCGCGCGCGCGAGGCGCGCGTCGACGCCCCGCGCCCAGCGGCGGCGCAGAAACCGAGCTTTGGAAATCTCCCGAAACCCGGCGGCGCGCGACGCGTGGTGACGATTCCAGCGCCCGCGCTCGCGCGCGCGCTCGAGGACGACGACGACAGCGATTCAGACGATCACGCGGCGAAGCGCGCGCGACGCGCGGGAGCGAACGCGGAGGCGAGCGGTGGGAAAATAGGGAGCCTGGCGGCGGCGTTGCCCAAGCCTAAACGCGCGTTGGGGGGCGGCGGTCTCGGCGGTGGCGGCGGCGGCGTGATACTGGATTTAGGTGACGGTGGCGAAGACTCAGTCGCGCGGGGGCACGACGAGGACGAGGACGAGGATGAGGACGACGAGGCGGGTCCGAGCGCGCACGCGGCGTCGATGTACGCGGTGGACGACGACGGCGAATACGTCAATCGCGACGCGCACGTATACGCCGCAGACGCGTACGCGGTGAGTGACGACGCGGAGCAGACACGTGCAAATCTCAGCTCGGGAGACTTTGTCGATCAAGCGCTCGCGGCGGCGGCCAAGGTGGAGCGCGAGCGACACGGTCGCGATATTGAGATTATGACGATCTCCGCGGACGACTTGCGCAAAGCGCCTCAACGCCCGGGGGCGGCTATCATCCAGCACGAAGGCGCGCTATCGAACATTCATACCACGCAGACCAGCGCAACGGCGAAGCATAAGCATCAGCTCACGTCGTTACTGCACGAGGCCAAGGTTGAGGAATCGCGCATCCTCGAAGCCGGTCTCAAGGCGAATCAAACGCGCGCGACGAATCGACGCAAGTACGGCTGGTGATTGTAATTAGATGTGTGATGATTAGATATTCTAGTGCATGCAGCTCGCGCGTTCCAAAAAAAGCTATTGATGCGTCGCGCGTCGCGCAGTCGGCGTTTCGATTCGTCGTCGCGTTCTCGCCACCGCTCTTAAAGTTCATTTTCGATGACTGAAATCACCGTCTCCGCCGGCAGCATCCCTTCCGTGCGCAGCGCGGGTTTGGACGAGTCCGTGCTCACGAACACCAGCGTGGGCAAGCCTTGAATCTGCAACTGCGTCGCCAAATCGCTCTCCTCGTCCGTGTCCACCTTCACGCACTGCACCTTGTCCCCGAGCTGTTCCTGCACCTTCTCCAGCTCGCTCGACATCAGCACGCACGGCCCGCACCACGTGGCGTAGAAATCAATCACCATCGGTCGATCGCGGTTCGCCATCGCGATCTCCAGCTCCTCGGCGTTCATCTTTTGCACCGCACCGCAGCGAATCGTCCCCGCCCGCGCGGGTTTCGTCGTCGCGCGTCGCGCGCTCTTCGCGCTCGCGCGCATCGACGCGCAGGTGCGGCGCATCGCGAGCGCGTTCGCGCATCTCGTCGTCGCGCGTTCCATCGTTCGCGGGTCGTTCGCGAGTCGGTCGTCGTTCGTCGAGCGCGACGCGAAGTGTCGAGAATAATCGCGCGAGTCCACGTCCACGTCGGCACAAAGAGACGTCGCGCGGCGACGACGGTGGCCGGCATGCGAGCCACGACGACGACGATGACGACGCGCGCGCCCGCGGTCGCGCGAACGCGCGCGCGATCGAGCGCGCGACGCGCGACGACGTTGAAGATGACGATGCCGATGACGACGACGACGGCCGAGGCGTCGACGGGACGCCGCGTGGCGACGCGATCGACGACGACGAGACGCGAGGATGGGACGATGCGATCGCGCGTGCGCGCGCGCGCGTCGACGATGGACTCGATCTCCGCGCGCGGGGCGTTGGAGCTCGAGACGGACGCGCGAGGCGTCGAACGCGTGAAGCTTCGGGAGTCGGGATGGAACACGTGGAATTGGCGAGGGTACGCGTGTAATTACATCTCCGCGGGAGAGGATAACGATGGACCGATCGTGACATTGGTGCACGGGTTCGGGGCGCACAGCTATCACTGGAGGTACACGATTCCCGCGCTCGCGCGCGCGGGATATCGCGTGTACGCGCTGTGCATGTTGGGATACGGTTGGTCGCCCAAGGTGGAGGAGGAGTATTGCATGGAGTTCTGGGGCCAACAGGTTGTCGATTTCACGAAAGAAGTCGCTGGGGCATCGGAGACGGATAAGACGATCATTGTCGGGAACTCGATTGGAGCGTTGGCGGCGTTGTTCGCCGCGAGCACGCAGCCGCAGGCGTGCAAGGGATTGTGTTTGGTGAACTCCGCGGGTAACTTTGAACCAGACGCCGCACCGGGGCCGGAGAAGAAGACGTTAGCGCAACGCGCGGTGGGCGACGCGAAAGAAATCGACGGTAAGTCGGCTGATTCGTTCGCGGACAAGCTTCGCGAGACGTTCAGTCGCGCCGTGGCGACGGCCATCTTCTACTCCACCAAATTCCGCATCAGGCAGATTTTGAACCAAGTGTACGAGTTCGACGTCGACGACGACCTCGTCCGCTCGATCGATCTCGCGGCGCAAGACCCGGGCGCGATCAAAACGTTTTATCAGCTCTCCCTCGCCGGTTCGCGCACCAAAGTCAAAGCCGGCGACCTCTTGGCCGATTACGACGGCGACTTAATGCTCCTTTGGGGCGAGAAAGATCCTTGGATGACCCCGACCAAGGCAGCGCGCATTCGCGAGATCAAGCCCAACGCCGTGTACGCTCCCGTCCTCGGCGGTCACTGCCCGCATGACGACGCCCCGACCGAATCCAACGCCGCGTTATTGCGTTGGGCCGAAACCTTACGCGCGTGATCCCGTCGCGCGCACCATTTACCACCTCAGCATCTATTTATTTATTGTAACCATCGTAGCACGCGAGCCGACGAAGCGCGAGGCGACCGACCGATCGACCGACCGACCGACCGACCGACGACCCAAACCGGCGACCGACCAGGCTAAAAAAGTCAGATTCGGTTCACGACTCGCCGGTACCCCCTCCCGCGTTTTTAGTGCATCGACATCGCCGCGAAATCACATAGTGCGATCGCGCCCTTGCGTACGGTGAATCGCGCGAGTTTGCCCTTTTCGCGCGCGCGCGCCCGCCCCTATCCACCCCGATCGCCCGCGCGCGCGCTCGGCGCGCGTCCGCGCCTCCCCACGCGGCACTCTTCGACGCACGCACGCGCCGAACGTCTAAACAAAAACTCGCACGCGTTCTTCTCGAAGAACCGTCCTCGACCTCAGTCGCGCACGCACAAAACCTCTCCAAACACGATGGCTTCCGCGCTCGGATTCGCGACCGCGGTGCGCGCGCGCCCCGTCGCCGCGCAAAAGCGCGCGACGGCGCCGAAGGCGCGCAGCGCGCGCGTCGTCACGCAGGCGAAACGCGATGGTCCGGTTATCATCGGTTTGGCCGCGGACTCCGGATGCGGCAAGTCGACGTTCATGCGACGCATGACGTCGCTGTTCGGCGGCAAGGCGACGCCGCCCGAGGGTGGGAACCCGGACTCGAACACGCTGATTTCGGACACGACGACGGTGCTTTGCTTGGATGATTACCACTTGAACGACAGGCAAGGACGCAAGGATAGCGGTTTGACGGCGTTGAACCTCAAGGAGCAAAACTTTGGTGCGTTGCGATGGGAGTGATGCGAGGCGAAACGCGAGACGATCGCGTGTTATCCACAACGCGCGAGACGCGATCGGGACGCGATCGAGACGAATGACTGACGATGAACGCGCGTGAACGTTTACGCGATGACGCAGACTTGATGTACGAACAAGTTAAGGCGCTCAAGGAAGGCAAGTCCGTGGATAAGCCGATCTACAACCACGTCACCGGTGTCTTCGACCCGGCGGAGAAGATCGCGTCCCCGGAGGTTCTCATCCTCGAAGGTCTTCACCCGTTCGCGGACACCCGCGTGCGCGACATGTTCGACTTCAAGATCTACTTGGACATCTCCGACGAAGTGAAGTTCGCGTGGAAGATCCAACGCGACATGGCGGAGCGTGGTCACTCCCTTGAGTCCATCAAGGCGTCCATCGAAGCGCGCAAGCCGGATTTCGACGCCTTCGTCGACCCGCAAAAGGAGTTCGCCGATGTCATCATCCAAGTGCTCCCGACCCAGCTCATCCCGGATGACAACGAGGGTAAGATCTTGCGCGTGCGCATGATCATGAAGGAAGGCCTCGAAAACTTCGACGCTCCGTTCTTGTTCGACGAAGGTTCCACCATCTCTTGGATCCCGTGCGGCCGTAAGTTGACGTGCTCCTACCCGGGCATCAAGTTCTTCTACGGTCCGGACACCTTCTACGGCAAGGAAGTCACCGTGCTCGAAATGGACGGTCAATTCGACAAGCTCGAAGAGCTCATCTACGTCGAATCCCACTTGTCGAACACCTCCACGAAGTTCTACGGCGAGATCACGCAACAAATGCTCAAGTACCAAAACGGCCCGGGCTCCAACAACGGTACCGGTTTCTTCCAGACCATCGTTGGCCTCAAGGTGCGTGAAGTGTACGAGCGCATCTCGGAGAAGGAGGTTGTCGTTAAGTAAGCTTAGATTCAACCCCCGATTTAGGACGCCGACGCGTCGCTCGTTCTAGCACGAGCGACGAAGAAGCCTGCAATATTAACGCGAAGGAATTCTTCATCAAATCATTTTCGGCGCATCGCGTCTCCGCGCGCGTCGACTATTAGAAACTACAATCTACATCACCTCTCTCGCGCGCGCCTCACGCCCCGCCCTCGCCTCCTAAAAGATGCGACACGCGCGCCAGAACGGAATCCGCCTCGGGCCTGTACGGGTTCTCCTTGTCTGGAATCTCCAACACGCTCGGGATCGCCCTCGCGTGCGCCTCGACGAGAAACCGTATCCTATCCGCCACGACCTGCGTGATGAGCACCACCGCGATGTCGTCCCTCTGCGTCGTGAACGCCTTGAACGCGTCCGCGATCTCGCTCTCCGTCGTGCGCTCGCCGACGATGAGGTAATTCGCGCGCTGTCTCTCGTCGATGTGTCCCACGCCCGCGAGCAGAAAGCCGGTGACGGTGTCCTCGTCGCCGATGACGGCCATGAGCGAGCCCTCCTCGTTCATCGCGCGCGCGCGAGTCGCGCGAGCCGAACGCGCCGAACGAACCGAATCGAATCGACGCCGCGCGCGCGAGTGGCGACACTTCGCGCCGCGACGCGCGTCATGGCGTCCCGGCGCGACGGCGCGCGCGGCGACGACGCGTGCGCGACGTGCGGGAGGGGTCCGAGCAAGTACACGTGCCCGGGATGCGCGCGACGGTCGTGCGGATTGGAGTGCGTGCGAAGGCACAAAACGACGCACGCGTGCGATGGGAAGCGGAATCGCGCGGCGTTCGTGGACATTCGCGAGTTCGGAGACGCGGACGTCGTGCGGGATTATCGATTCTTGGAGGAGGTGGGGGCGGAGGGCGAGCGGGCGAAGCGGTGGCGGCCGACGTTCGGGGACGAGGACGTCGGCGGCGACGCGAATCGAAAAGGCGGACGCGGCGGCGGAGGACGCGGGAGAGGTAGGGGAAACGGCGCGATGAGTCAGGCGCAGCGAGCGATGGATGCGTTGAAAGCGAAATGCGCCGAGCGCGGGGTCGAGGTGCGATTCATGGCGAACGGCATGGCGCGGCGACGGTCGAACACGACGACGCATCATCGCAAGAGAGACGAGTTGTCGTGGAGGTTAGAGTGGGTGTTTCACATCAATAGCGAGCGCATCGTGCGCATCGATGAAAAAGTAGAGGAAAGCAGCGCGCTGCGCGACGCGTACGCGGCGCACGTCAAGGAAATGACGTTGGCGGTGGAGAATAAAGCGTCGATGGCGCCGTTCAAGCTCGCCGAGCGCGACGGCGACGTCCGATTCGACGTCGTGATGGAGAAGTTCGACACCCCCGCCAACGCCAAGGTTTGGATCCCGATCGATTTACGCGATACCATCGCGAGCGCGTTGAGAGGCAAGACCGTCTTGGAGTTTCCAACGTTTCACGTCGTTCCCAGAACGTCCGCCGAGAAGGACGGTGAAGTCGTTGCATCAAAACAGTAAAAACCTAGCGGTTCGCGTCGTTCGCGTCGTCCTCTCCCGTCGCGCGCCCTCGCGCGTCCTCCGTCCCTCCCTCTCCGCCCTCGTCGTCCTCGTCGCCGTCCTCCGCCGCGCCCGCGGGCGCCACGCACGGCCGCATCGCGGGGTCAATCGCCATCCGTCGCACGTCGCGCGCGCGCGCCACCCGCGCGCGATCCCACGCGAACGCGCGCGCGTTCGCGCCCGCGCGCGCGCGCGCCGCGTCGCCGCGTCTTTCGTCGTCGTCCGCGCCGTCGGTATTCGCCATCGGTAGGTATCCCACGCGCGTCGACGAATGAATCAATCTATGCGCGCCAACCGACGCGTCCGGGGAGGATACGAGCCGTCGCGCCGGCGCGACGTCGCCTCGCATGGGTGCCATGGCGAGTGCCATGGCACTCATTCTCATCGAGTTTTCTACATATTTAACATTATTTAGAACCATGTGTACAGAAATCGCGAATGCGTTTTGTCCAGCCCGCGCGTCGCGCGCGAACGAGCGCCGCCGACGGCGGCGAACCGACGGCGGCGAACCGACGACGACGGACGACGGACGACGGACGACGGACGACGGACGACGGACGCGACGCACACCGCGACGCGACGTCGTCCGTCGACGACGCGCGACCGGCGGCATGGGGAAGACCAAGGACGCCAAGGAGGACAAGAAGCGCGAGAAGCGCGAGAAGCGGGACAAGAGAGCGCTCGAGGCGGCGGCGACGACGACGACGAAGAAGAAGCGGAAGACGGTGCGAGCGGCGACGAAAGACGACGACGACGAGAGACGCGGACGAAGGGAACGCGGACGAACGCGCGCGCGCGATCGCGTCGATGGGGGCGCGAAAGCGACGGGAGAGGGAGGGAAGACTGACGACGGACGCCGACGACGGGTCGCGCGCGCAGGAGGATTCGGATTCGCGGGAGACGACGGAGAAGAAGAAGAAGAGGAAGAAGTCGACGAGCGAGGCGAGGGAGGACGTCGAGGGTGAAGATGCGGTCGAGGTGGGGACGCCCGAGCCCGAAGAGCCGAACCCGTTGGCGCTGGATAATTTCGCGCTGAGCGAGCCGGTGAAGGCGACGCTGCGGAAGAAGGGATTCGACGCGCTCTTCGCCATTCAAGCCGAGACGCTGGAGATCGCGCTGAGTGGTAAGGACGTGGTCGGACGCGCGCGCACGGGGTGTGGGAAGACGTTGGCGTTCGTTTTGCCGATCGTCGAGGAGATGGCGAAGATTTCGCCCATGCCGGCGAACGGGCGCCGCGTACAAGGTCGTCGGCCGATGTGCGTGGTGCTGGCGCCGACGCGCGAACTCGCGAAACAGGTGTTCGCCGACTTTGACTGGATAGGAAACTCGTTCGGGTTTAAGTCCGTCTGTGTGTACGGTGGGACGCCGTATCGCGAGCAAGAGATGGGTTTGCGCGGCGGGTGCGACGTCGTCATCGGTACTCCCGGACGCATGAAGGATCATTTGGAGCGCAAGACGTTGATGATGGACAAGCTCAAATTCAGGGTGCTCGATGAAGCCGACGAGATGTTGAACATGGGATTCGTGGACGACGTCGAGTTGATCTTGAAGAGCTCCGGAGACGTTCAGACACTGCTTTTCTCGGCCACCTTGCCCCCGTGGGTGAAGGACATCGCGAAACGTTTCTTAAAGCCAGACTACGCCACGGTCGATCTGGTCGGCGACCAAAAGCAAAAGGCGAGCGGGGCCGTCCAACACATGCTATTACCTTGTCAATGGAGCGATCGCGTCGACCTCGTCTGCGACGTCATTCGTTCCAAGGCCCCGGGCGGCGGACGCGTCATCGTGTTCTGCGATACCAAGCGCGACTGCGGCGAGCTCTGCGACAACTTGCAAAAGGAAATCCCGAAGGGTGCGAAGGCGCTTCACGGCGACGTCAGCCAAGGTCAGCGCGAAGTCGTCTTGGCTGGTTTCCGAGAAGATAAGTTCCAAGTCTTGGTCGCCACCGACGTGGCGGCGCGAGGTTTAGACATCACCGGCGTCGAGCTCGTGATTCAGTGCGAACCGCCGAAGGACGCCGAGACGTACATTCACCGCTCGGGTCGCACGGGACGCGCTGGGGCCACTGGCATTAGTGTCACGCTGTGCACGCCGCGTTCCGAATGGGCCGTACCGAACATCGAACGAAAAGGCGGATTCAAGTTTGTTCGCATCGGACCGCCGCAACCGGCGGAGATGGCAAAGGCGGCGGGAAAAATTGCGGGAGAGCAAATCCGCAAGGTGCACAAGGGCGCCGCAAAGCTCTTCATGGACGTCGCCCGAGACTTACTCGAGGGCGAAGATAGCGATAGTGAGGAAGGTCGCGATCCGGTTGAGGTGCTCGCCATGGCGATCGCCAAGCTCGCCGGCCACGGCGAGCTGAGACAACGGTCGTTGTTGACTTCTCACTCGGGCCAGACGACGCTGTTGTTCACCGCGGGCGAGACGCAAATCAGAACGCCGACGTACGTGTGGAACTTCTTGCGTCAACGCATGGACGAAAACGATTTGCAGCTTCGTCGCTTAACATTGAGCGTGGACAATATGGCTGCGGTCTTCGACGTGCCCTCTGAGCTCGCCGATAAGTTTTGCGCCTTGTCCGAACCCGCATCGAGCGGCAAGTCTGCCGTGTCCATCACCGCGTGTGAAGAATTACCAGAGCTGAGTCAGCGGCCGCAATCCGGCGGTGGTGGCGGAGGCTATGGCGGCGGTGGACGTGGCGGCGGTGGCGGTGGCGGCGGTCGTTTTGGTGGACGTGGCGGCAACTATGGCGGCGGCGGTCGCTCTCCGGGAGGAGGAAGGTTTGGCGGGCGAGGACGAGGGTCGCCGGGAGGTCGTTTCGGCGGTAGAGGCGGCGGAAGAGGTCGAGGACGCTATTAGACGTGTTAGACGTGTTGTAATCCATTCGTTAATATCACACTTATTCTACTTCTTCGGCTTGGACGAGTAGAACTCATCCAGCTTCGTATCGTACGATTCCATGACGAGCTCGGATCGTACCTTGCGAGCGGAATCCGTGGCGACGCCTACGAGAATCAACAAGGAAGTGCCCGCAAAACCGCGGAAAGTTTGCAAGCCGGTAATTTGCTCTACCGCACCCGGAGTCAAGGCGAGCGCTCCCAAGAATACGCTTCCTAAAACCGACAAACGCTCCAAGACCCGAGTGATGTAATCGCGTGTCGCGGCGCCGGGACGAACGCCCGGGATGGAGGCGCCCTGGCGCTTGAGCTGATCTGCGACATCCTTCGGCTCGAGTTGGAGGAAGGTGTAAAAGTAATTGAAGAAGCAAATCATAGCGACGTTCACCGGGACGTAGCCGGCACCACCACCAGGGCTAAGGAACCGCGCCACGCCGAGCACGGCGCCGTTGTCCGTGAAGCGCGTGAGCGTCGCGGGCAACGCGAGCAAAGAAGAAGCAAAAATAATCGGCATCACCCCGGCGCTGTTCACTTTGAACGGCAGGTATGATGACTTAGCCAAACCACCAGCGTTGAATCGCGTGCTATAGTTCATCGGAATCTTACGTTCAGCCTCTTGAACGTACACGATTCCCAACGTCGTGAGCGCGAAAGCGCCGAAAAACACCGCGAGCACAGACGAGTCACCTTTTTCTTGAGCCATTGACACCGTTTGACCCACGGAAGACGGCAAAGCACTGACGATGTTGGCAAAAATCAATAAAGACGTCCCGTTACCGAGTTTGATTTCGTTCAAAAGCTCGCCGATGTACATGAGAATCATGGCGCCGGCGGTCAGCGCGCAGCTTTGTTCAAACAACCAAATCGGCGTGAAATCCTCGACGAAAGGGCGCACGTACAAGCACTGACCCACGGCTTGGACGATGGCAAATCCAAGCGCGCCGTACCTACAAAATAAGAAACACAGTCTCTGTCAGTCTCCATTCATGGTCGAATAAAAAACGCGTGCTCGTGTCGCGTAGCTCAGTTTCCGTTATTCTTTTCAGGCCATCGACGCGTCGTAACGCGCCGAAGCTCAATCGAACGAGACCTAAAAGGTCACATCACCGCTTACGCGCATCGCATCGCATTTACTCGACCGACAACTACTCGACGCACCTTTGATACTGTTGAAATTTGCGCCGTCCCGCCTCGCCCTCTTCCTTTTGCAACTTTTTCAACTCTGGAAACACGCTCCCCAGCAACTGAAAGATGATGCTCGAGTTAATGTACGGCACGATCCCGAGCGAAAAAATCCCAAGCTTAGAGATGCTCCCTCCCGTGAGCGTATCGGCGTACGCCATCATCCCCCCTCCTCCCGCGAGCGACTCCGCGAACGCCGCCCTATCGACGCCGCTGATCGGAATGTACGTCCCCACTCGCGACAGCACCAACAGCGCGAAAATCGTCGCAATCTTCCCCGGCAACTTCCCGCCAAAAAAATCTCCCATCTTCGCGTCGCCGCTCGGTCCTCCGCTTCGTCCGCTCGACATCGCGCGCGTCGCGCTCGGCTTGGTCCAGCCGAACGCCGGCGCGAAGACCCCGTCGTCGCCTCGCTCGACGTCCAGCAGCCCCAGCGGGTCGAACGTCCCGCTCGCCGGCGGTTGTTTCGCGTACGCGCGCTGTCGCACGTCGCGCGCGGCGTCGCGCGGTTTCGACAGCGTCGCAGCGCCGCATCGCGGTCGCGCGTGCGCGGTCGCCGCGCGGGACGACGTCGCGGTCGCGCGTCGCGCGTCGACCGCGGGCGCGCGCGGGGCGAGCGCGAGGGGTGCGCG
>MDSW01099949.1_pt1 | contig 11778 bp, 5 predicted proteins | sample 811171 | NCBI WGS metagenome assembly MDSW01 (sample SAMN05326641, study PRJNA326480) | marine metagenome | isolation source: seawater | place: Atlantic Ocean: North West | collected 2012
CTTAGAATATCCTGCGGATTCTTTGGCCCATCAGATAAAGCATGCCCTGCTTGAACTTTTTCACCATCAGCAACCAAAATCTCTGAAGCTGCAGGAATTATATACTCACGCTCGTCATTTTCAGACCATAAGATCTTTACTGATGTTTTTGAAACACTAACAACTCCAGAAACAGGTGAAGCAATCTCATCTTTAATTTCATCAGGATTAATTCCAGATTTAATCATTTTAGTTTTCTCAGATTTCTTTATAGATAAAATAGGGTCTCCAGCATCTACCCAGTCACCAGACTTTAGGGTTTGCTTATGAGTTTCTGGAATAGAAATTTCTTCAGTATATTCATCTGTAGCTTTAATACGTACTATTTTTTCTTCACCCACAATAGCCAACTCAACCTCTCCAGATATTTCTGATAAAACCGCTACACCTTTTGGCTGCCTTGCTTCAAAAAGTTCAACAACTCTTGGTAGACCAGAAGTGATATCCTTACCAGCAATTCCACCAGTATGGAATGTTCTCATAGTAAGCTGCGTTCCTGGTTCCCCAATCGATTGAGCTGCAATAATTCCAACTGCCTCACCTAATAGACAAGCTTGTCCAGTAGCTAGAGATGCACCATAACATTTTTGTGATATTCCACGCTTTGTGGAACTTGATAGTGGAGAATAAACCCACGCTTCAGTAATACCTAAATCAGATATTTTTTGAGCTATTTCGTGAGTAACTAATTCTTCTTTATCAGCAATAATCTCTCCTGTACTAGAATCTATAATTGGCTCAGATAAGTACCTTGTAATAATCCTTTCTGACAATGTCGCAGTGTCTGTCCCAGGTTCTCCACCTTTAATTAAAATACCTTGTGCAAATTCGTCCTCTTCAGCTGTTATAATAACGTCCTGAGCTACATCGGCCAGCCTCCGAGTTAGATATCCTGAGTCAGCTGTTCTCAAGGCTGTATCAGCAAGACCCTTTCTTGCTCCATGAGTAGAGATAAAGTACTCTAATACAGATAATCCTTCAACGAAACTTGATCTAATTGGCATTTCGATAATTCTTCCCTTAGGGTCAGACATCAATCCTCTCATACCAGCCATCTGCTTTATCTGCGCAATGTTACCTTTTGCTCCAGAATCGGCCATTGAAAAAATACCTCCATAAGTTGGAAGAGTATCCTCAACTGCTCGAGTCATTTTGTTTGAAACATCTGTCCATACATCTACTTCTGCCTTATACTTTTCATCTCGAGTAATCACACCTTGGAAATATTGCTCATTTAACCTATTTACTTTTGTATCAGCAGCTGAAAGCAATGATTGTTTTTGAGGAGGTGTAACAATATCTTTTATAGCTATCGTTGTACCAGATTTAGTTGCATATTTAAATCCTAAGTCTTTAATTTTATCAAGCATTTTTGAAGATACTTCATTACCAAAACTATTAAATACTTCGTAAACCATATCTTCAATTGCGCTTCTATTAAATATCTGATTTCTAAAGGATAATTCATCCGGAAATGCTGAATTAAAAATAATTCTACCAACTGTTGTTTCTATAAATTCGCCTGAATTATCTCTTACTGAAATCAACTCTCTTAATTTAATTCTTTCCGAATCATAAGCTAACTCAGCGTCATCAAAATTAGCAAATTTTTTATATACTGGATTGCCTTCTTTATCTTTATTTACAGGTGTTACACCTTCACCATCTAGACCAGTTAAATAATAAGCACCTAGCACCATATCTAGAGTTGGAGAAACAATTGGAAATCCAGAGCTAGGAGCAAGCATATTATTAGTAGAAAGCATAAGTTTCTGAGCTTCCATAACTGCTTCTTTAGACAAAGGTACATGAACAGCCATTTGGTCTCCATCAAAATCCGCATTGAAAGCTGTACAAACCAAAGGATGAATTTGTATTGCATAACCATCTACTAATACTGGCTGAAAAGCTTGAATTCCTAATCTATGAAGTGTTGGAGCTCTATTAAGCATAACTGGGTGATTTTGAATTACTTCTTCAAGAATATCCCAAATCTCAGGTCTTGCTCTTTCAGTCATACGTTTTGCACTTTTTATATTATGAGCATAACCCTTAACAACTAATGCATTCATAACAAAGGGTTTAAATAATTCTAGTGCCATTTTTCTAGGCAATCCACATTCATTCATACGCAATTGAGGACCAGATATAATAACTGATCTACCACTGTAATCAACTCTTTTACCTAGAAGGTTTTGACGAAATCTTCCTTGTTTACCTCTTAATAAATGAGTTAATGACTTAAGCTGATGATTGTGACTTCCTTGAATAGCACGCCCTCTTCTACCATTATCAATTAATGCATCAACAGCCTCTTGTAGCATTCTTTTTTCATTACGAACTATAATCTCTGGAGCTAATAGTTCTATCAGATGCCTTAGTCTATTATTTCTATTTATTACCCTTCTATATAAATCATTTAAGTCGCTAGTTGCAAATCTACCTCCATCCAGTTGAACCATAGGGTGCAATTCTGGAGGTAAAACAGGTAAGTTTTCCATTATCATCCATTCAGGCTTATTACCGCTTTTTCTAAAAGCCTCAATTACCCTAAGTCTCTTTATTGCCTTTTTCCTACGTTGCCCTGAAGTAGTATTAATTTCTAATTTTAGTTGATTTCTAATAGCATCTAAATCAGTATTTTTTAGAATTTCCAATATCGCTTCTGCACCCATTGAAGCTTTAAAAACTTCTCCAAACTTATCCCTTAAATCTCTAAATCTTGCCTCGGTTAACAAGTCCATTACTTTAATTGAATTTAAGTCCTTAATCTTTTCTTCAACATCTATCTTTAATAGATCAATTAAATTTTCTGTTTCTTCGGTAAGCTTTGCTTCCGCATCTTTACCTTTGATTTCCATAATTGAAGCTAAATTATTTTGAAAATCTTCTTCTACTTGGTTTAGCATTTTAGTTCTAAGTGTTTTAGTTACTTTTTTACCAGTGTTTGGATCTACTTCTAAGGTGTTTATTTCTAGAACCTTTTGATCGTTTTCTAGTTTATATTTGTTTTTGAGTATTTCTGAAAGTAGACCTTCTACATCCTTATTCTCGGTTGCTAAATTAGAGTTTTCTTTTAGCCTTTGAGTTTCCGCCTGACTATATGCTTCTAATTGTGTAATGACACTTTTTCTTATATCTTCATCTACTTGAGTAACAATATACTGAGCAAAGTATAAAACTCTTTCCAAATTACCAGGCGATATATCCAGAAGCAATCCTAAACGAGAAGGCGTACTTTTGGAAAACCATATGTGGGCAACAGGTGCTGCTAATTTTATATGCCCCATTCTTTCTCGCCTGACCTTTGAACGAGCAACTTCAACACCACATCTGTCACAAATTACACCCTTATACCTAATTTTTTTATATTTTCCGCAATAACATTCCCAATCCTTAGTAGGGCCAAATATTTTTTCACAAAATAAACCATCCTTTTCAGGCCTAAGAGTCCTATAATTTATTGTTTCAGGTTTAGTCACTTCTCCATAAGACCATGCTTTCACTTGTTCAGGTGAGGCAAGTGAAATTCTAATTGCATTAAAGTCCATTCCAGATTGCGGCATAAATTTTGTCCTAACTTTTATTTGTTTTTTTAATCTTCTGTTTCTATTTCTTCAATATTTTTTGCTACGTTTTTGGAATCTACATTTTCAAAATCAATATCTAGAATTGATTCATCTATTTCTTCAATAGGCTCATCTTCAATATTAATGATTGATTCCCCATCCTCATCGATAATTTCATCAGCTTCATTATCGCTAGATTCATCTTCGTCATCAACTATTACACTAGAATTATCATTTAGATTCAATTCTTCAATTTCAAGTAATTCCAAAGGCTCTTCACTTATATCATCCCATCCTATAGTCGCTGAAATTTCATCTTCGTCAACTTTTTCAACTGCGGAATATTTGTCAATGTCTTCATTTAGCAACTCAACTGATAGCCCCAAGCCTTGTAATTCTTTTAGCAAAACATGAAAAGATTCAGGCAATCCTGGCTGAATTATTTCTTCGCCCTTGACTATAGCCTCATATGCTTTTACTCTTCCAATCACATCGTCTGACTTAACAGTTAACATCTCCTGCAAAGTATATGCAGCAGAATAGGCTTCCAGTGCCCACACTTCCATTTCTCCAAATCTTTGCCCTCCGAACTGTGCCTTACCACCTAATGGTTGCTGTGTAATTAATGAATAAGGCCCAGTTGACCTAGCATGTATTTTATCTTCTACTAAGTGTATTAATTTAAGCATGTATACATTTCCAACGGTTATTGGCTGATCAAAAGGGAGACCAGTAGCTCCATCAAGTACCTTTTGTTTTCCAAATATAGGAGCAGATAGGTTATTTTCTCTCGAAACAGATAAGCATTTTTGCATAACCTCTGTAGGTTTTAAATTCGAAGCATCAAAATTACAGTAATCTTTGAGCCAAATTTGCATACATGCTTGCCTTGCAGTACCCCTGTTAGATACTGCATCGCTCCAAAGTTTATCCTTATCAAACCCTTTTTCCTTTAAATAATCTTCAACAACTTCCCAGTTCACATCTTTTGAGTCTATATTTTTTGGGTTGTTAGCTTTGGACTCTTGAACAAACCAAGCCCTTGCAAGCTGATCTTCAATTACTACATCTGAAGCGCTGTCAAAAACTGGCGTTCTTGCCGTGTAATCAAGTACATGTGCAGCCCAACCCAGATGAGTTTCAAGTAATTGCCCCAAGTTCATTCTAGAAGGAACACCAATAGGATTAAGAACAATATCAAGTGGAGTTCCGTCTTCTAAGTATGGCATATCTTCTCTTGGCAAAATTTTTGCGACAACACCCTTATTTCCGTGTCGACCAGCCATCTTGTCGCCCTGACTTATTTTTCTAGTATGAGCGATCCATACTCTTATTAACTTTGTCACACCCGCCGATAGGTGGTCTCCTTTTTGCTTAGTTAAAACTCTAACATCAATAACTTTTCCACTTTGCCCATGAGGAACACGTAAGCTGGAATCTTTAACATCTCTTGCTTTCTCACCGAATATAGCTCTTAACAATTTTTCTTCTGCAGTAAGCTCAGTTTCACCCTTAGGAGTGATTTTACCTACTAAAATATCACCAGCTGAAACCCATGCTCCTATTCGAATTATTCCCTCATCATCAAGATCCCTTAAACTTTCCTCTCCCACATTGGGAATGTCACGTGTAATTTCTTCTGGTCCAAGTTTTGTATCTCTAGCCTCTATCTCGTGCTTTTCAATATGAATAGAAGTAAATCTGTCATATTTCACTAGGTCTTCATTTAAGATAATTGCATCTTCATAATTATATCCATTGAAACTCATAAAACCAACGATAAGGTTTTGCCCTAAAGCTAACTCTCCATTATCGGTTGATGAACTATCAGCAAGAGGAGAGCCTTGAGTTATAAGATCTCCTTTGTTTACAATTGGATGCTGATTAATTGATGTCCCTTGATTAGATCGATCATACTTAATTAAATTATAATTATGATTTTTGCCTTTTTTATCCACCACAGATACTGAATCGCTGGTAGAACTAGAAACTATACCATCAATTTCAGACAGTAAAACTTGACCAGAGTCCTGAGCAACTCTCCATTCCATACCTGTTCCAACCAATGGAGCTTGTGGAATAATTAGTGGTACAGCCTGCCTCTGCATATTAGAACCCATTAAAGCTCTGTTAGCATCATCATGTTCTAAGAATGGAATAAGCGCTGTAGAAACACTAACAATTTGCATCGGAGAAACATCGATATAATCAATCGCATGATTAGGTACTTTAGAGAAAGATTCCGCTCCACCTTCTCTAACCTCTACAAGTTCAGATGCAACCTGACCACTAGAGTCGATTGCTGTGTTAGCCTGACCTATAATATATTTTTCTTCGTCATCTGCAGATAAGTAAACTAAATCATCTTTTGATTCAGTAACATAAGGTTTTACTGAAATTTCTTGAACAGGTGAAATTTTATTTATTTTTTCTGCGATTTCTAGTGTTATATTTGTATTAGACTTAGCTTCAGAAAGATCTTTTAAATCTTCCATTAAGACCTTACCTACTAAATTTTTATCGTTAGATTTAATAGTTTTGTAAACTTTTCTATATAAGGTTTCTATGAAACCATAGTCGTTTAGTCGAGCAAAAGTTGAGAAGGACCCCAAGAGACCAATGTTCGGGCCTTCAGGTGTTTCAATTGGGCAAATTCTCCCATAATGTGAAGAGTGAACATCTCTGACATCAAAACCAGCTCTTTCTCTTGAAAGACCACCAGGCCCCAGTGCAGATAATCTCCTCTTATGAGTTAATTCAGAAAGAGGATTCGTTTGATCCATAAATTGGGACAACTGAGATCCTCCAAAAAACTCCCTAACTGATGCGACTATCGGTCGTATGTTAACTAATGCCGCTGGAGTAGTAGTAGTAGAATCCATCTGAGTAGACATTCTTTCCTTCACAACCCTTTCCATTCTAAGCAAACCAACTCTTATTTGATTTTGCACAAGTTCTCCAACAGCCCTTACTCTTCTGTTACCAAGATGATCAATGTCATCTCTATTAACTTTTCCGTTATTAATACTTATCATTCTTCGAATCATCTGAACAAAATCATCTTTAGTTAAGGTTCTTTTTTTAACATCTAATTCAAGTCTTTTATTTAATTTATATCTTCCGACTCTACCTAAATCATACTTACGATCATTAAAGAATAGACTTTCGATTAGTTCTTCAGCGTTTTCAAGATTCGGTGGTTCTCCAGGGCGTAGCCTTCTATAGAATTCGAGTAAAGCTTCCTCTCTATTTGTTGACGCAGTATCCCTTTTCAATGTTGACTCAATATACCTATGATCAGAATTGTCATCAATATCTTTAAATAAATCTAAAATTTCTTGATCAGATTCCCATCCAAGAGCTCTAAGTAAAGTAGTAATTGGAGCTTTTCTTTTTCTATCTATTTTTACAGTTAGTATGTCTTTAATACTCGTCTCTAATTCAATCCAAGCACCCCTATAAGGAATTAATTTTGCATTACAAAGTTCTCTTCCTGTAGATAAATCGGTAGCAGTTGTAAAATAAGCTCCTGGCGATCTAACTAATTGAGATACAACTACTCTCTCTGCACCATTGATTATGAATGTTCCATTTTTAGTCATCATTGGCAAATCACCAAAGAAAAGAGTCTGCTCCTTAATTTCGCCTGTTTCCCTTATGATCAACTGAACCGTTACGTAAAGTGGAGCTGCAAAGGTAATTTCGCGTTTACGAGATTCTAATTCATCTAGTACTATTTCTTCTTGTTCTACTGATCCATCTTCTTTGTCTACTTTTACCTTGAGAGTTTTTGGACCCCTAATCTCATGACCTAGAAATCTCAATTCAAACCTTCCGCCAGTAAAATCCTCTATAGGATTTATTTCGCTCAAAAGTTCCTTTAAGCCCTGTTTTTTAAACCATTCAAAAGAGTTTATTTGCACCTGCAGTAGATTTGGGATTGAAACATAAGAATTTGAACTGTTTACACTAGTGGTAAAAGACTTATAATTTGAATGCTCGGAAGCAAGTAGTTTGCGATCAGCAATTACCATGATTTACACCTCATATCTAAATTTTTAAAGTCGCGAAAAATAATTATATTTAAACTATAAAAAACGCACAAAAATGCGTTTATTAAATTTATTTAATTTTTATGAAATAAACAGTTAATCAGAATTATACTTGTATAGATTATTTTACCGACGATCTTATATTTAAACTTATTTTACTACAAATGTCAATTATATTCTTTATGTAATTTATGTAATTTAAGGGTTTTTATGTTAAAATTTTCAAAAATAAACAATCGATAAATGAAAAAAAGTAATAAAAATATCATCTATACACATCCCACTTGCGGATACTGTGATTTACTCAAAGAAGATTTACAAAGTCAAAATCAACCATTTGAAGAACTAGATGTTTCCGTTAATCCTGAATTATGGAAAGATGTTGAAAAATTATCAGGAGGAGATAGAATTACACCAGTACTAGTTAGGAAAGATGGAACGGTGGAAATTGGTTATAAAGGCATTGGGTGTAATTATGGATGATTCTGTGTTATCAAAAGATTTTAGGTTAATTTAGACCTAATAATTGAAAGGAAAAATTATGTCTGCTATGGACTTAAGTACTGCTCAAAAAATAATTGAAGGCGCTCAAAAAAAATCTAATAATATGAAGTCTAATTTCTGTATAAGTATTGTGGATCCTCGTGGAGATTTAATCATATTTATTAGAGAAAACGGAGCTCCATGGAGAAGTGTTTATATAAGCCAAGGTAAAGCAGCTGCATCAGCCGCCTTTATGCAACCGAGTGGGAAACTTGGAGAAGGAGGTATAAATCCAATTCACTTAGGCCTAATGGGAATGCTTGGAGGAAGAATGATTCCTGGGCAAGGAGGACTACCTGTATACAAGGAAAATCAGATTATAGGAGCTGTTGGAGTGAGTGGTGGCACACCACAAGAAGACGAAGAGATTGCAAAAGCAGGAATTAATCATGCAGGATGCAAATCTTCTTAATAAATAACCATGACATGGTAAATCAAAAGTAATGTAGCCGATTTTCTTGATTGAAAAATGTTTATAATATAAAAAATTTGTTAGAATATACTCATCGAATGTATATTGGTCCCGTGGTGTAGCGGCCTAACACGCCTCCCTGTCAAGGAGGAGATCGGCAGTTCGAATCTGCTCGGGATCGCCAAAAAAACATTTATGACTAAAAATAAAATAACAGTTGGTGACATCACAATCGTAGGAGTAACTGACGGTAGCATAACATTCGACCCCCGAATTCTCTTTCCGAAAAATTCGTTAGAAATTTGGGCTCAATTTTACGATAGATTCCCTGAATACTTCAGTGGAAAATACTTTAAAAACAATCTTGGATCTTTTATATTTACATCAAAAGACAAGACTATAATTGCTGATACAGGTTTCGGTCCTAATGGTTTGATGCTCGACTCAAAGCCTCCAGGAAAATTATTAGAAAATTTAAAATCAAACAACATTAATTTTAGCGAAATAACTAATGTTTTTATCACGCATCTCCATGGTGATCATTTTGGTTGGAATTTTCGAGAAGATTTACCAAATAGACCAATTACCTTTCCAAATGCTGAATATATAATTCATAAATTTGACTGGGATCATTATACAAATAAAGAAAATATAGACGAGGATATATTAAAGAAAATTTTACCTCTAGAATCTATGAATAAACTAAATTTACTTAGCGAAGAAAAAGAAATTGCACCAGGAATTACTGCATTTCATACCCCTGGTCATACACCAGGACACATGAGTTTGTTGATTGCTTCTCAAAATGAAAGAGCAATTTTAGTTGGAGATATTTTTGGATCCCCCATGCATATAACTGAAACAGATTTATTTTACACCCCTGACTGGGACCAAAATATGGCAAAATCAACTAGAAAAAACATTATCAATTTAATTGAAAAAGATAATTCAACAATAATTGGTAGTCACTTAAGTTTTCCTGGGTGGGGGAAAATCATTCGGTGGAAAGGCAAAAGATACTGGAAAGCCTTATAATTTATTTTTGCTTGACAAAGCTTTTTTCCCCTCTTCAATAACTTCAATAATTCTATCTACGTCATAAACACAGCCTCCCCACGTTCCTCCGCTAGCTGATTGAAGTGCAGCCCACAACCTTGAATCATCTGGTAATTGTGGATGAGGTGCTAAATCATTTGGATTAGGACGCTTTAATATTTCATTAGTTCCCCATGTTGAATCAAATATTTCTTCTCCATGCCCAACAAGATTAATTGAACCTGAAAGATTATTTCTATCAACTATTATCTCTATAATATCCTCATCAATAATTTTTCCTATCGGTCCACCTGCCAAAGCTTCAGGTCCTACATGTCCGATACAAGCTCCAGTTGAGACCCCAGAAAATCTTGCATCAGTTATAAGTGCAACTTTCTTTCCGTATGATAAATGCCGTAGAGCTGCCGTAAGTTGATAAACTTCCTCCATACCTGTTCCAAGAGGACCACCGCACGTAACAATCATTATATCTCCAGCTTTTATTTTGACATTATCGTCTCTTGATTTAATTGCAGCCATAGCTGATCTTTCAGACCTAAAAACTCTTGCTTTACCTGTATTTCTATAAACTCCATCTTCATCAACTACCGAGGGGTCAATTGCTGTACTCTTAATCACTGAACCTTCAGGAGCTATATTTCCTTTTGGAAAAGTTACAGTACTCGTCAAACCTCTTTGTTTAGCTTTCTTGGGTGAAGAAATAACGTTTTCTGGGTCAACTTTATCTACTTCCATTAAGTATTTTCTAACTTCATATCTTCTTTCTGAATCTTTCCACCAATTTAAGTTTTCGTCTAATGATTTTCCTGTAACTGTTCTAGCAGAGGTATTTAACAAACCTAGTTCTCTAAGATGTAGCATGACTTCAGGCACGCCACCAGCAGCATATAGTTGAGTAGTTGGATGACCAACTGGACCATTTGGTAATACATCAACTAACCTAGGAACATTTAAGTTTATTTTATTCCAATCTTCAACAGTCATTCTTTCCCTTCCAGCAGAATGTGCAATTGCAGGAGTATGAAGAAGCAGGTTTGTAGAGCCGCCACAAGCAGCATGAACAACCATAGCATTTTCAAAGGAATGATCTTGTAATATTTTTTGGGATGTTATTCCATGATTTTCAAGATAAACTAATGCTCTGGCTGATCTTTTTGCAATATCAAACCATACTTCTGTACCACTAGGTGAAAGAGCTGAATGTGTTATTGCTAAACCTAGTGCTTCAGATACAACTTGAGACGTTCCGGCAGTGCCTAAAAATTGACATCCTCCACCAGGAGATGCACAGGATCTACAGCCAACATCTTGAGCATATTCTAATGTAACTTCTCCCTGAGAAAATCTTGCCCCTATTGATTGAATTTGACCAGTATCTTCTCCAACATATGGCTTTAAAGTTGTGCCACCTGGTACAATAACTACCGGTAAGGTATGTAATCCTGCTAAAGCCATCATCATTGCTGGCAAGCCTTTATCACAAGAAGCAATTCCCATTACTCCTCTTACAGTCGGCAAAGATCTTGCAATTCTTCTGAAAACCTGAGCTGCATCATTTCTGTATGGTAATGAATCAAGCATGCCAGTAGTGCCTTGAGTTCTACCATCACATGGATCTGAGCAAAATGCCGCAAAAGGCACGGCTTTAAGATTTTTTAGTTCATTTGCAGCAGCTATAACCATGTCTCTGAGCTCAAAATGTCCAGTATGCAACCCTAATGCTAAAGTTTCACCATCCTCATTTCTAATTCCACCAGATGTGGATAGAATCATGAATTGTTTTCTTAGCAATTCGGATGGATTCCAGCCCATTCCTGCGTTTTGCGTCATTCCAAAATGATTTCCGCTTGGTTCATTAATTAGAAAATCTTCAGTAAAAGGAACTTTGCCTTTAGGTCCTTCTGCATGAGTTTTTATATTTTTATATTGTTTATCCGAATCACCTTCTAAAATATCTGAAATTTTAACTGAGCGAGTGTCATGTTTGGAATAATGGTTGCTAGTCATATTTAATCCTTATTATTTATTTCTAATCCTGTTTAAATTATTTCTTGATAAACTAAATATAACACAGACTTAAAAAAATAAATAAAATAAAAAGATTAGA
>MDSW01178812.1_pt1 | contig 11778 bp, 3 predicted proteins | sample 811171 | NCBI WGS metagenome assembly MDSW01 (sample SAMN05326641, study PRJNA326480) | marine metagenome | isolation source: seawater | place: Atlantic Ocean: North West | collected 2012
CCCCCCGGCCCTCAACCGCACGCGCGCACGCGCTCGCTCGTCCGGTCGTTCGCCGCGTCGACGATGTCGGAGGACGCGCTCGAGGACCTCGAGGACCTGGGCGGCGCGCTCGCCGCGGACGGCACGCGCGTCGCGCGCGACCTCCCGCCCGTCGTGCGCGTGCGACACCGCCGCGGCGCCGACTCGCCCCGCCCTCGCGCCTCGGCGCCCTCGCGCGAGGCCGCCGCGCGCGACGCCTCCGCGTCGTCGGGGGATGCGCCCGGCGGGGGACGCGCCGACGATGCATGCCCCGAGGACGCGGTCGTCGCCGCGCGCCGCGCCGATCGCGCCTCGACGAGCGCCTCGGACGCGGTCCCCCTCGACGCCGCGACGGCCGCCGGCGGTCCCATCATCACGGGCCCCCCTCGCGTTCCGGGCACCGCGAGCGTGCACGTGAAGACCTTCGGGTGCTCGCACAACCACAGCGACTCGGAGTTCATGGCCGGCCAGCTCCAGGCGTACGGGTACCGGCTCGAGCCCGACCCCGCGTTGGCGGACGCGTGGGTCGTCAACACGTGCACGGTGAAGAATCCGTCGCAGAGCGCGATGAACACCGTCATCCGCGACGGCCGAGCCCTGAACAAGGCCCTCGTCATCGCCGGGTGCGTCCCCCAGGGCGACAAGACCGCGCGGGAGCTCGACGGCCTCACCCTCCTCGGCGTGACCCAGATCGACCGCGTCGTGGAGGCGGTGGAGCGCACGCTCGACGGCGAAGCCGTCCAGATGCTGGAGAAGAAACCCCTCCCGAGCCTCGATTTGCCCAAGGTGCGGAAAAATTCGCTGGTCGAGATTTTGCCCCTCTCCACGGGGTGCCTGGGCCAGTGCACGTACTGCAAGACGAAGCACGCGCGCGGGGAGCTGGGGTCGTACGCCCCCGAGGCGCTCGTCGCGAGGGCCCAGACGGCGATCGCGGAGGGCGTGAGCGAGATCTGGCTCTCGAGCGAGGACACGGGCGCGTACGGGCTCGACATCGGCACGGACGTGACCCGACTGCTCCGAGATCTCACCGCGGTCCTCCCCGTCGACGGATCCGTCATGCTCCGGCTCGGCATGACCAACCCGCCGTACATCCTCGCGCACCTCGACGCGGTCGCGGAGGCGATGCGCCACCCGGGCGTGTACGCGTGGCTGCACGTCCCCGTGCAAGCCGGGTCGGACGCCGTCCTCGCGAAGATGCGACGGGAGTACGTTGTCGCGGATTTCGAACGCGTCGCGGACGCGCTCCTGAGAGACGTCCCGGACATGACGATCGCGACGGACATCATCTGCGGGTTCCCGGGAGAGACCCAGGAGGACTGGGAGGAGACGATGCGGCTGTGCCGCAAGTACGAGTTCGCCGAGCTCCACGTGAGCCAGTTTTACCCGCGCCCGGGAACGCCCGCGGCGCGCATGCGGAGGGTGGACACCGCGGAGGTGAAGCGGCGAAGCAGGGAGCTGACGGCGTTTCTGGAATCGTACCAGCCGCACGCGCGGCTGGTCGGGACCAAACAGAGGGTGTGGGTGATGGACACGGCGAGGGACGGGCGAAGCCTGGTGGCGCACACCAAGGGGTACGTGCAGGTGCTGCTCTCGCCGGGCGAGGACGGCGAGGAGGCGAGGCGACTCATGGGAAACAGCGCCATCGTCGAGATCGTCGACGCCAAGAGGTGGCACTGCGTCGGGAAGGTGCTGGAAATCATCGAGACGGAGCGGAGGGTCGACGCGCCCGAGTCCGCAAAGGAGGCGATGGCGAAGCCCGCGCCGAGGGGGACGAGGGCGAGGGGGAGCACCACGGGAGCGGCGGCGAGGGCGTCCGCCGCCGCGAGAGACGCGAGAGACGCGCGAGACGCGCGAGACGCCGCCGCCGCCGCGCGCGCGGGAGACGCCGAGGAATCGTCGCGCGACGACCCGAGCCTCTCGACGGAAGCCTCCTCTCGGGGTGAAGAAGAGACGAGCTCGGCGTATCGCGCGACGAAGCCGAAGCCGCGCGGAGAGACGCGCGATGGGTGGGAAGCGCTGGTGGAGCGCGTCGCGGTCCTCGGCGTCGTCGTCGGCGCGCTCGGGCTGATGCTCGCCCTCGCCGCGTCAAGCGCCGCCCATCTACGAGCGCGAGAACTGTACGAGTACTGCGCTGCCGCACTCCGGGCTCGGGTCTGAGGACGATCTAGCTATAGGACCTATAGGTGTGAAGGTCTGAGTGATACTATTGCACATCATACGGTGCGTAGATGACTACATCGTACATATACCCGCGCTCGCGCTCGCGCTCGCGCCGCGCGGGCGCCCCTCGGAGGAGGAGTGGACCCTGCGGCGCGTGGCGATCAGGAACACCTCCTTCGACTCGCGCCTGGTCGCCTTCGGGCGGAACCACCGCACCGTCTCGAACGCGGGTCTGCACACCCTCTGCAGATCTTCGCGGCCGCCCCCGGGGCCCTCCAGGAGCTTCACGACGAGGTTCCCGCCCCGGCGGAGGACGCCGCCGCGAGGCGGAGCCGGATCCGCCGCGCCCGAGACGTCCGAGCGGTCGTCGTCGTCGTCGTCGTCGTCGTCGTCGTCCAGCGCGGCGAGCGCGCGCTCCCCGAGCGCTATCCGCACCGCCTGCTCCGCGAGCTCGTACGACCGCGCCGCGTCCGTCGTCCTGTTCCCGGTCGTGGCCGGGGCCATGTCGGAGAGCACCGCGTGGAACGCTCGCGGGGCGTCGTCGCGCCCCGCGCGTTCGCGCCACGCGCGCGCGACGGTTCGCGCGTCGAGATCGCGCGCGTCCATCGCGACCGTCGCGACGCGGCGCTCGTCCACGTGGCGCGCGCCCCGGACGTCCGTCTCCGCGAGGTCCACGCCGAGGATGATCCCGTTCGGGCTCTCGCGGCACGCGACCTGCAACCAGGCGCCCGGGTGGCACCCGAGGTCGAGCACGGAGGCGCACCCGCGAAGCACGCCGAACTTGTCGCACATCTCCGTCAGCTTCAGCGCCGAGCGCGCGACGTACCCGAGACGCTTCGCCTCCTTGGCGTAGAAGTCCAGCGCGCCCTTGCGCGTCGCCATCACCGAAACCGAGAGAACGGGGGCATGAAGCGCGAGGTGTGACCGCGGAGAAGGTCGCGAGGGGCGGGGCACAAGACGCGTCGGGGCGCCGAAATAATGACGGGCTCGAGGCGTCGGGTCATATCGGAATCGCGCGGCATTTTCAGTGCTGTGTCATTCACGTCGACCGAGGCGTCGCCTCCTTCGCGCTCGCGCTCGTTCCGGGGCGAAACCGCGCGCGCGCGACCGCCGGAGCCTCTCTCGTGGATGCCCGAGAGGACCCCCCTCCCGTCCGCTCTTCCTCCTCGGGGATATGGATCGATCACTCCTTGGCCCTCTTGACGTACTTCCCCGTGGTGGTGTCGACGACGATCCTCTCCCCGATCTGGATGAAGAGCGGGACGGTGACCGTGGCGCCCGTCTCCACCTCCGCGGGCTTATCCCCGCCGCTCGCGGTGTTCCCCTTCACGCCCGGGTCGGTCATCACGACCTCGAGTTCGACGTTGATCGGCAGCTCGACGCCGATGACCTTGCCGTTCCAGCTGAGCACCTCGCACGTGGTGCCCTCGAGGAGAAACTTGGCGAAGTCGTCCTCCTCCACCCGCGTCTCCTCGTACGTCTCCATGTCCATCATCACGAACTGCTCGCCGTCCTTGTACGTGTACTGCATCGTGCGCTTCTCCACATCCGCGGTCTGGAGCTTCTCGCCCGCGCGGAACGTCTTCTCGTTCGTGCTCTTCGTGAGGTAGTTCTTGAGCTTCGAGCGGACGAACGCGGAGCCCTTCCCGGGCTTGACGTGCATGAACTCGATCACCTTCCACGGCGCGTTGTCCACCTCCACGTTCACGCCAACCTTGAAGTCGTTCGTGCTGATCGTGCCCGCGCGAACGACGAGGCCGGAGGAGCGCCCGACGGAGCCGGACCTGGATTCGCGAGCGGAAGGACGCAGGGCGCGAGGGACGGGGGAGAGGAGGGGAAAGGGGGGGGGCGTGCGTCAGGCGGGCGCCTCCCTCAGACGGATGACGACCGGAAAAGGCCACGTCGTCGCCGGCGGCGGACGCGGGGCGGACGCCGACGCGCGACGCGGACGACGAGACGCGCGATTCGGGCGCGAGGCGGCGCACCTGCGCGCGGCGGGGCGGAACGCGGCCGCGGAGGAGTGCGTGGCGAAGCTGTGAACGGCGAACATGGCGATGCGGAGCGGAAGCCGCGGCGAGAGTGCGCGCGCGATGTGCGCACGCCGAGGCGGGCGCGACGCCGCGCGTCGTCGCTTCCGGATAGCGAACGCGAGCGAAATCTGAGGTCGGAAAGCCGATCCACCTCGGTCAGCACGGCGGGGACCAGCGCGCGTGTTCCTAACATAACCAGTCTGTGAAAAGAGAAAGTGTGATGAAAGTGACTGCGTTTTCAGTCATCACAAAAGGCGTACTTTCTTGGAAATCGCCCACACGCGTCCCACGCCGCGTAGTGGAGCCCCCCCCTTTTACTCGAAGGGCGCTCTTTTTTGTCGGTCACGCCGACGCCGAGACGGCGTCCGGAAGGTTCGACGCGCTGAGCGATCGCCTCCGCCCCCCGCGCGCGAAGCCGAACGCGCCGCCCTCCCCCCCCGCGCGCTCCAACGGCGTCGGCGTCACCGACAACAGCCGCTCGAGCTCCGCCTCGCTCAGAAGCGCCGACTCCGCCGCCGCCTCATCCGACGCCGCCGCCTCCCCCGCCCGGCGCGCGCCTCCTTCGTCGGAATACTCCGCCGACGAACCTCGGCGGATTCGACGCGGCGCGGGACCGGGACTCGCCGCGCTCGGGTCCGCGGGGCGCCGCGCCGGGGACGCCCACCGCGCCCACTCGCGGTCGCTCCGACGAAGGCTGTCGTTGACGGCGGAAAACACCGCCGCGCCCGGGGCGACGCCGCCGCGGGCGAAGGCGAAATCAAACGCAAACGCGCGCGTCCGCTCCGCCGCGTTCGAGCGTTCTCCCCCGAGGTCCGAACTGCGGCTCCGCGCGTGGGCGGCGGCGTGTTTTCGATCGTGCTCGCGATCGTGATCGGGGTGAGCCTCGCGCGTCTCGAAGCGCTCGGCGCGCTCGCGGAGATGATGCTCGGCGGGGACGGGCGTCGGCGCGAAGAGTGCGGACGCCATCGCGCGCTCGAGATCCGAGTCGCCGCGTTTTTTCGCAGCCCCCGCCGTCCCGCGTTCGCTCGCCGCCGCCTTTTCGCTCGCCGCCGCCGCCTTTTCGTCGCCGTCGTCTCGGAGTTCCGCCGCGACGTCGCGCTTCACCACCGGGGCCCCGGTGTCCCCGTCTCCGTCCCGGGGGCTCCTCGGCGACGGTGATCCCCGTCCCCGCGTTGTTCGCGCCGCCGCCAGGGGGTCGTCGGAGCCTCCGCGCGACGAACCTTCGAGGGACAGAGACGCCGCCGTAGACCCCGCGAGGGACCCGCGAGGGGTCGCGAACGAATCCGAACGCGCGGAGGGTCCCGACGAGGACGTGAACGAAACCGACGCGCCGACGAAGCGACGACCGCGAGTGCCCGGTGAAGCGGGGGGGTCACTACCCCCCGGTGAAGGGGGTTCACCGCCTCCCGACGATGCCGCTGGAGGGGGCTCGCCGGACGCCGCGGCGGTTTCGGGACCCGCGTCTCGCGCGTCGGGCTCCTCCTCTCGCGTCCCCTGCTGGGCGGCGAAGAGGACGCGCCGGCGGATCTCTCCGTCGGCGGGTCTCTCCGCCGCGGCCCCGGTTCGGTTCGGGAGCGCCGCCGATTGGAACGGCCGCTCCGATTGGAGGGCTCGGGCGCTCGCCGTCGCCCTCGGTTCGCGCGAGGCTCCGATTTCCGTCGACGCCGCGAGGCTCCGACGATCCCCCTCTTCTCGGCTCTGATCCCCCTCTTCTCGGCTCCGATCCGGCTCCGCCGCGCTCGCCCTCGCGGCGTCGGAACCTCCTCGAATCGCCTCCTCGAGGCTCGCCGCGCGGCACCACTCGGCGATTTTCGCGCAGCTGTGCGCGTGCGCCGCGCGCACCAGCGCCTCCGTCCGCCGGTCATCGCTCGGCGCGGTCCACCCGCTGACGCCCGGGGGGCGGAGGTAGAGGTCGACGCCGTGCTCGCGACCGGCGCGCGCCGCGTGCGCGCGCGACGTGGCGGACATCAGAGCGTCCAGGAGCGACGCGTACGAGGGGAACGGAGGAGGACCGCCACGGGATGGACCCTTCTTCGAGCGGCGGGGGTCCTCCTTTCCTCCCGTGTTCTCGTGTTCTCGACCGTCGTCGGCGTTCTTCGCCGGGGACGAAGAAAAGAGCCCGAAACCCCAATTCGCGCGCGCGAAAAAGTCTCGCCACGCGTCGGCGAGTCGCGCGAGACTCGCGCGCGTCGGTTCCGTCGCGCGGTCCCACAGGAGCCTCCACCCGCCGAGCCCCCCGTCGTGCGGCGTGAGATTCCTGAACGCGAGGTAATCCTCGTCCTCGACGTCGACGACGATCACCGTCTCGACGCCCATCTTCTCGCGCATGACGTCCACCGGGATTGGGTTCAGGTACCCCCCGTCGACCAGCACGTCCCCCGTCGCCTCGTCCGCGACGGGCGGCAGCAGCCCCAGCACCGTCATCGACGCCCTGACGCACCGCCACACCTCGCCCTGCGTGTGCGTCTGCAGCCTCCCGCGGGTGAGGTTCGCGCTGCAGCAGAAGAATCCCAGCCACAGGTCCTCCGCGCGCGTCCCCTCCCCGAGCGCCGCCCGCAGGATGGCGTCCACGCCCTTCCCGCTGAAGAGGCTCAGCACGGGGAGCGTGAGGTCGGTGAGCAGGTGCCGCGGCGAGCGGAGCGCCCGCGCCAGCGCCTTCACCCGGGGGAGCGTGTGCGTGGTGCTCGCGTGCCGCGCGTACAGCGCCGCCATCAGCGCGCCCTGGCTCGTGCCCCCGACGCAATCGATCGGAACGCCCGCGTCCTCAAGGGCGCGGAGCGCGCCGAGGTGCGCCAACCCGTGCCCGCCGCCGCCGGTGAGCACCACCCCGACGCCGCGCCCCGCGACGCGACGCGCCAAACGCTCGACGTCCTCGCGAGAGCCGAGGCGGAGGCAGTGGTGGCGAAGAAGGTCGGGGCGCGCGTCGCGCCACGCGCGAAGCCCGATCGGAGACGCGCCCGAGTCGAACACGAGGGCGAGCTCCACGGGAGCGCCCCCGCCGGAGCCGCCGGAGCGCCGACGCCACAGAAGCGCGCGTTCCGCCTCCGTCGGCGCGGGGTCCGCGAGGGGCGGGGTTTTTCGAGTGCTGAGGTTCGACGACGGATGAACGCCGCCGCCGCGCGGATGATGAAAGCCCGCGAAGAGCGCGGAGCCCGGGGCTCCGCGCGCGTCCGAGACTCCGCGCTCCTCCGCTTCTTCTCGGGCTCCGACAAAACTTTCTCCGGACTCGACCGTCTCGGCGACGACGAGGACGCGGTCCGCCTGCGAGGCGCACACGTGGCTCCACGGGCTCGCGCGCGCGTCCGCGAGGAGCAGGATGAACCGGTAGTTCTCCTCGAGCTGCGCCATCCACCCGGTGAGCTTCGACCGGTAAAACTTGGAACTTCCCAACCTTCGCATCGTCTCCCCGTCCGGAAACTGCGCCGCGACGGCGCCCTCGTCCAGCACCAGCGTCGCCCCGCCCAAACCCGCCGCCTTTCGTTCCAGCGCCTCCCGAAGCGCCCTCGCCAGCCGCGCCGCCTTCGCCTCGTCCGCGCCGGGCTTCGCGGGGACCAGCGCGATGGTGACGAGGTCCGGCCGAGACTTGGCGCCGCGGAGCGTCGCGTGGAGTTTCCGCGCCATCGCCTCGAGGAGCCTGGACGCCGCCCCGGGGTACCGCGCGCACACCAGCGTCAGAGCGCCGCGAGACATGCGCACGAGCTCGCTGTCCCGAAGACACACCGCCGTCGAGGGGTAACGGCCCCCGGCGAGAAGAGGCGCCTCGCCGATGGTATCCCCGCGCCCGCGCTCCTCGTTCGGACGCGCGCGGTAATGACCGGAGCCCCGACGCGGGACCGACGAGGAGGCCAACGAGGAGGAGGCGAACGAGGAGGAGGAGGAAGACGAGGAGGACGAAGAGGCGGAAGACGCGGAGACGGACGCGTCGCGACGGCCGCGACGACGGTGTCCCTCGTCTCCTTCTCCGTCCGCGCCGGGGCGTCTCTGGAGCCTGATCCGGCCGGAGATGAGGACGAACATGCTCGTCGCGTCCTCGCCCTGGACGTACGCCGCCTCGCCCGCGGTGAGCCACACGCGGTTCAAACCCAGGGAGATGAACAGCCTCAGAAGCCGCGCGAGCGAACACGACGACGCCAAAAGAGCGTCCACGTACGCCTTCGGGTTCGCGACCCGAAGGCGCTCCAGCGCCGCGGAGTCCACGCGAAGCACCCGAGGAGGCGGCGTCGCGAGCGGCGATACTTGCCGTGAGGAGGACGCGTCGTTCGTGGTATCCCCGGAACGGCGGTTTCCTTCGCCGTCGTTTTCTTCGGCCGACAACCCGCCGTCGCCCCGCGCCGCCGCCTCCACTCGGATGGTCTCCTGCCTGGCGGACCGCGTCAAGAACGCGCTTCCGCCCACGAGCGCGGGCGCGTGGGTCGGCGGGCCCCTCGCGCCGTTCCCCGCGGGCCACGGCACGGCGTCGGCGCGCGCCGCGCCGGCGAGGACGACGAAGAAGGCGTCCGCGGCGTCGCCCTCGGCGTACAGAAGGCCCCGAGACGTCTCGAGGTCCACCTCCTCGCAGCACGCGAGCAGGTCCGGGAGGTGGCGCATCAGGCGAGACGCGGGGGAAGGCCGAGCGCGAGGCGCCGACGCCGAGGAGCCAGGGGGGGCGGGGCCAGTGGTCGCCGCCGACGCCGAGGAGCCCGGGGGGGCGGGGCCGGTCGTCGGACGCTCCTTCGAAGCCTCAGCCGAAGTGACCGTCGGACGCTCCTTCGAAGCTTCAGCCTCAGCCTCCACGCCCTCGGCCTCCACGCCCTCGGCCTCCACGCCCTCGGCCTCCACGCCCTCGTTCTCGGAGATGAGCTGGACGGCGTCTCCGCCGGCGCCCCCCGGCAGGCCCAAAAAATCCACCGTCACGAAGTGCGCCACCCTCCACAGCCTCGCCACCGCCTCCTGCAGATAACTCCGCAGCGCCCGGGGGTGGCGCTCGATGAACGCGAAGAGCTTATCCTGGCGGATTCGAACCAACCGCGCCCCGCGCTCCATCGCGATGCACGACACCCCGCGGGGCGCGTTATCCAGCACGTCCACGTCCCCCACCGACTCGCCCTCGCGCAACACGTTGGTCAGAAAAGGAGGACCCAGCCGACGCGCGGACGACGAAGATCCTCGACCCGACGGCTCGGACGGTTCCGCCGCGGAGGACTCCACCGAACCCTCGCCGAGAGGGAACCCCGCGCCGAGGGAGTGGGACCGTGAAACGAAGGCGGAGGCGGAGGCGGAAGATGCTCCGGCGGAAGATGCGGAAGATGCGGAAGAGGCGGAAGACGTTCCCGGTGGTCCGCCTGGTCGGGACGGCGACGCGAACGACGACGATCCTCCTCCTCCTCCTCCTCCTCCTCCGCGCTCTTCCTGGAGGTACACGCCCAGGGCGCCCTGGACGACGATGTATATTCCGGAGGAGCTGTCGTCGCCCTGGCGGAACACGACGGTGTTCGGGGGCACGTCGAACTCCTCCGCGGCCTCGTCGAAGAGCTCGCGGGACTCCTCGAGCTCCAGGCAAGCGAAGAATTTCGTGCTCGCGAAAAAGTCGGGCGTCGTCGTCTCCGCCGCCGACGCCGCGCTCGTCCCCAAGCCGCCCGAGGAGGCGGAGGACCCGGCGCGGGTCGGCGGCGCGGAGGACTCGGACGCGGAGGACGCGCGGCGTCCCTCGGCGGGCTGCGCGGGGGCGAGCGTCGGAGCGCCCGGGGCGCCGAGCGCGGCGTCCCGCGCGTCGTCCGAGAGGTCCGAGGACGCCCCCCTCGGGAGGGCCGAGGACGACGGGGCGGCGGCATCCGACGCGGTGGGGGTCTCGGGCGCGCCCTCGCGAAGCGTCGCCTCGTTCAGCGCATCGAGCTCGCGCTCGAGCGCGACCGTCGCGTCCGCGACCGAGGCGCGCGCGTCCCCGCGCCGAGCGTCGCGGTCGCGCCGGGCGCGGGACGGGTCGGCGCCCCGCGTCGTCGGCTCCGGGACCCCCGCCCGGGTCGTCGTCGTCCACCCGCACCGCGACGAGAGCGCGTCGAATGCGCCCGCGTCCCTCGCCGCGCGGACCGCGACCGCGGCGGCCGCCGCGCCCGCGGTCGCGCCGAGGACGCGACGAGCGCGCCGCGAGAGCGTGGGTGCCATCGCGCTCGGGTGCTCGCGGAGAGCGCGCGGGTCGCGAGTGCGCGGCGCGGGCGCGACCCGGCGGGGCGCCCCCCGCGTAACAACAAAAAAGCACCCGTCGCCCCGTCGCGTGTTTATCCGAGACCGCCCCGCGCTCGTCGACCGGTGGACCCGCGTCGGAACGCCGGTTCGTCGCGACTTTTTTCACCGAGTCTCGCGGGAGTTCAAACCGGGACCCTCGAGGGCGGTTGAAAGGAAAACCGGCGCACCCGAAAGGGCCGTGGCGACAGTGCTGAGTCGGACGAAGATAGTTTCGCGCATTCGGCGAGAAGGCGCCCGGGAAGATTCTTGACTGGGCGGCGGCGACGATCTGTGACTCGCGAATCGCCCGGCGGTGCCTTCCTGGAACGGAGCGAATCGCGCGCGACGTTTCCGAGTGCACTTTTCGTCCCACGTCGAGGGTTCCGCGCGCCCACGCCCCCCGCCCGCCTCCGCCCGCGCGGCACTGCGACGGACGCGAGCCACCGGGCGAGGTCTGGACGCGCGGGAAGGGAACTCCGCGGAGGGCGCGGCGGCACGCGGCGGCCTCGAGCTCGGCGCGCGCGACCGCGAGCGCGACCCGCTCCCGGGCCCGGTCGGACCCGCGCGAGTTCGGGAATCCCACTCGCGCGAGCGCCGAGCGAGGGAGGAAACCCGGACGCGCGCGCGGGCCGCGGAGGAGGCGCGCGAGGCGCGGGTGCGAGCGGCGCGGGCGCGATGGCCGCCGCGCACAGGACGATGCTCCACCTGAACGACGCCCTCGCGAGCTCCTCGGGGCGAGGGGCGAGCGCGGGCGCGAGCGCGAGGCGATACGACGGCGTCCGAGAGCACGGGTACGCGCCAACCCTGCACCGGTTTCACAATTACGCGAGGGGGAGCGAGCGGGGGTCCGGGGAGGGGGGCGCCGAGGCCCGCCGAGGCCTCGCGCGCGACGCGCCCCGCGGCGCGCGCGAGAACCGCGCGCGGCATCGCACGAGCGCGCGCGCGAGCCTCGCGTCCGCGAACCCGCGCCGACGCGACCCGAGCTCGAGCGCACGCGAGCGCCCCACCCCCCCTCCCCTCCCCCAAAAACGCGACGCCCCCGGGGCACATTCCTTCCCGTTCGCACCCCGCGCGCGCGCGAAAAGTCAACAACATTCGCGCGCCCGGAGGTCCCGCGCGCGCCCGCGACGTCGCGTCCTCGCGAATCCTCCTCTCGATCGACGAACCTTCCGCTGACCGCGAACGTCCCCCCCTCCCCCCCTTCCCCCGCCCATCCCCGACACCACCCGCAGTCGCGACCGCGGCGCGTTCGGTCGGCGCGGTCGGCCGCGGCTGACCCCCCGAGGCGGCTTTCGAGGGACGGCGTCGCCCCCGGCGGCGGCGCTCGCGCGACGCGGCGGCGGCGGCGACGACGCGTCGCCCCCGCGCG
>MDSW01158619.1_pt1 | contig 11777 bp, 7 predicted proteins | sample 811171 | NCBI WGS metagenome assembly MDSW01 (sample SAMN05326641, study PRJNA326480) | marine metagenome | isolation source: seawater | place: Atlantic Ocean: North West | collected 2012
GAAAGGGAAGCGCGGGTGAAGAGTGACGACGGGAAAAGTCCTCAAGGAACGGCGTTCACCACGCGAACGGGGTCGTACGGGGAGCAGTCTCACCTTGACGTGCGCGTCCCCGAGTCTCTCGAGGAGGAGCACGACGAGCGGCGAGACTTCGCTGTGAACCTCCCTCGGGCCTAAGCTCGGGCCCATCTTCCGCGTCGCGGAGGTGAGCAGCTTGCACGTCGCCGCGAACACGTTCGCGACTTTGTCTTTGAACAGCCGCCCGAAATGTTGGCACAAGACGCGGAAAATCTCCCTCTGGTCTCCCTTGACGTCGCCGCTCGAAACCTTCTTCTCCATGTCCGCGAGCGCGGCTTCGCGGTGCATCCAGTTCTTGCTGTACAGGCACATCGCGCAGTACTCCCCGAACGCCTCCACGATCGGCCGCGCGTCGCCCTCCATCGACGGCGGGATCGGATCCGGCGCGGGAAGGTCGTCGCCGCCGCCGAACCCCGGCGGCTTGGGCGGCGCGTCCGCGTTGCCGCCGCCTCCTCCTCCTCCTCCTCCTCCCATCATCTCGTCCTCGCTGAACTGGTTCCCACCGCGCCCCGTCGCGAGCGCGGGGACCTCGTCGTTGTTCGCCCCGAGCGCGGACGGGTCGTTATCCCGGAACCGCGTCGGCGTCGGAAGCCCGCCGTCGCCTTGCATCTGCGCCGCCGCCGCTTTGCTCACCGCCGGTCGTTCGTCGTAGTCGCGCCCGCCGTAGGTGTTCGACGCCGCGGGGGGGACGTCGTCCGGGCCCGCCGTCGCCCTGAGCTGCTTCAGCTGCGCGGGGGACAGACCCCCGGCGTCGTAGTAGTCGTTCTGCGGCGGCCCCGGGGGACCCGGATCCGGCATCGGCGCGCTCGTCTGCGTCGGGTCTTCGTACCGGTCGTCGTCTTCGTACGCGTCCGCGGCGGCGTCCGGGCCGTGGTCGGTGAATTCCATCACCGGCGCGGGCTGCTGCGGCTGCTTCGGCGGGGACATCGGGTTCGCGCCGTGCGCGTCGAGCGCGCGGTTGAAGATCTGATCGGCCGGCTCATTCTCGCGTTCGCGGTACGATCCCCGCACGCCGACGCTCTCTCCCAGCGCGGTGACGCCTCCGGCTTCGCGAAGCTTATCGATCTCAACCTTGATGAGCTTCGCCGCGTCGTAGTCCTCCGCCTCGATCGCGCTGGACTTCTTCGCTTCCAGCTGCGCAACCTTCGCGCCGACGGCTTTCAGGCGGTTGATGCCGTCCTTCAGTCGCTTCGCCTCGTCGTAATCCTCGCGAGCCACCGCGGCTTCTTTGAGCGCGTAGATCTCGCGGATCTTCATCGCCGTCACCGGGTCCACGTCCAAGTCCAGCGCGACGTCCGCGAGGCCGGCGTGCCGCGGCCGCCCGTGCGGGTCCGCCTGCTGCGCCATGTACCCGGCGCCGCCGCCGTCCGGGGTTATCGGCTCGCCGATGACGTTCAGCGCGACCACGCCGACCTGGTTGTAGATGTTGAGCTTGTTCACGTGGCACTGTAGGCGGCACGTTCCGTACGAGCGATGATTTCGGGGTGGAGTTGAAAGGCGTCAGAAGCGGAGTTGAAAGGCGTCGAGGTGTGTGCGTCGGGATTGAAAGCAGCGAGGGGTGATGGGCGCAGAGACACGCCGGGAAGTAAAGTCCTTAAGGATCGGCGTTCACCACGCCGACGCGGTCGTACGGGGACCGGTGTGAGATAGAACGCACCTTGTGAATGACGAGGCGCAGCACCGCGGCGTCGACGTTCACGTGCACCGACTTGAGCTCGCGGGCTTGATGCCCGCTGGATAGGTTCGAGTCGAAGGACAGGTGCCCGAGGCGGCGCATCACCGCGCGGTCCAGGGAGCTCTCCCCCGGTGGGAGGAGGCCGGTGTAGAGCTCCACTTTTGTGGCGATCTTATACTCGTGCGAGAGGATCTGAATCTGATGGATGCGCGCGGGGTGGTCCAGGCGCAGGACGAGCTCCTGGGGGAACTTGGAGAAGCGCGCGCACTGCCATCCGCGCGTCTGCGGGGTGTGGAAGTGGAGCTCGCGCGCGGGGTAGTCCTCGTCCTGTGGAGAGGAAGACGGGGGAGAGGGAAGGACGGAACGATGAGTGGGCGCCCCGAGCAGAAAGACGAGAAGGAAGAAGAAATAAATAATTTGAAATCGTCCGTCGTCTCGGACGGACGGCGGGACGCGTCCGCGCGCGTACCTCGCCGGAGACGTGCGCGACGGTGAAGCGGAGCTTGCTCCCCGCTAAGTGCGGACGTGCCATGGTGCTTGCGACGCGTGTGCGTCGCGCGTTGCGTTCACGGTCTGACCGACGCGCCGCTCGTGTGTGGTCAACGAACACACACCACCGTTCAAAAAAAGTGGGTCAAACGGCCAGGTTATGGGTCACACGGAGATCGCGCGTGGGGGTAAAAAAAATAGTCGGAAAGGGCCTGGTTTGATAGGGTCCGATAGGGTCCGATGGTCTATCGGACCCTTTCAAATTTGGCCCGTTCCGGCTCGCAGAACGGAAGCGCGCGGCCGCGTCGAGGAGCTGTCGCACTCATCCATCATCATCGTTCGTCGTCGTCAATCTTCGACCGCACCGCGACGACCGACGAACGCGATGGCGATGCTTCTCTCGACGTTCTCCCGCCCATCATCCGGCCGCGCGCGCGTCTTCGTCGCGCTTCTCGTCGCTCTCCTCCTTCTCGGCGTGAACGGCGCGGACGCGAAGAAGAAGAAGAAGGGACCGAAGATCACGCACACGGTGTTCTTCGACGTCGCCATCGCGGGCGAGCCCGCGGGTCGGATCGAGATGGGGCTGTACGGGAAGACGACGCCGAAGACGGCGGAGAACTTCCGCGCGCTCGCGACGGGGGAGAAAGGATTCGGGTTCAAAGGGTCCTCGTTCCATCGCGTCATCAAAGGTGCGCGCGCGCGCGCGTCGGCGTCGTCGTCGTCGTCGTCGTCTTCGCGGCTCGATCGACCGATCGACAAATCGAACGAACGCCGATCGTCGTGGTGATGACATCTTCTGATCGTCGTCCGCGGCCTCCCTGCTCTTCCTCCTCCTCCTCCTCCTCCTCGCAGACTTCATGATCCAAGGCGGCGACTTCACGAACGGCGACGGCACCGGCGGGAAGAGCATCTACGGCGAGACGTTCCCGGACGAAAACTTCAAGCTCAAGCACACGGGACCGGGCACGCTCTCCATGGCAAAGTGCGTCTTCGTTTCGCGGAGTTTCGCTTCCGTTTCGCGTCGTTCCCTCGTCTTCCGCCCCGTCGCCACTCCTCGACCCGCGTCGTCCGTCCGTCCGTCCGTCCGTCCAACCCGACCCAACCCGCGCGAGAGAGGGAAGGGAAGGGAAGTCGAGTCGAGTCGTCGATGATGCTCGACCGCGTTCCAAGGTCCTGAACGGAGGACAATGGTCAACGGTGAAACAGATGTTCAATGCATTCAGGGTCCCTCGCGCGTTTCGACGCTTCGGAGGACCCGCCTGTGCAATCGCTTTGAAACACCTGAGACGACTCGACGCTTCATCTCCTCGTCCCCTCACCCGCACGCACGCATCAAAGTCTAACCCTAACCCTAACCCTAACACTGACGCTCTTCGAACGATGCCACCCCCGACGCACCCCACCGAACGCGACAGCGCTGGCCCCGACACGAACGGCTCGCAGTTTTTCATCTGCACGGTGAAAACCTCGTGGCTCGACGGCCGACACGTCGTGTTCGGCAAAGTCACGAACGGGATGGACGTCGTGAAGGCGATCGAAGCACTGGACGGGACGCCGCCGAAGCAAGAAGTCACGATCGTGGACGCCGGGGAGATCCCGATGGACGAGCCGAAGCAGGAGGAGATCGACGCGTGAGCGAGCGGCGCGAAGGCGAAGGCGACTTTGGCGACTTTTGTTCGGCGACTTTTTTTTTTTTTCGCGCGCGCTTCGATCGACGTTGATACGACGACGAACGAGACGTTCGATTCTTCTACGTTTAGTTTCTGTTTCTTCTTCTACGCGTCCACCTCGCCGCCCTCAGCAGCCTCCGGACTCGGACTCGGACTCGGACTCTCGCCCTTGCCGCCTCTGAAGAGCCCGCCGAACATCCGCCCTAAATTCCACGCGCCGCGACCCGGCGCGGTCTCCGCCGGCGTCGCCGGCGTCGCCGGCGGCGTCGCCGACATCGCCTTCGCGTGCTCCTCCTTCTTACTCCGCGCCCTCGGCGCCGCCGGCGGGGTTTCCTCGGTGGGCGCGTCGATCGACGTTTTATCTTCCGCCGCCGCCGCCGCCGCCGGGGGCTTCGGCGGGGAAGACTTCAACGAAGACGACGACGAGCTCGTCGACCCGGCGCTCATCCCGACAGCTCGTCTCACCTGCGCCCACATCGCGCCGAGTCCGCCGCCGCCGCCCGTCCTCTCGCCGTCGCTCCCATCTCCGCCCCCCACGTCGAACTCGCCCCTCCTCCCCAACCGCTTCGCGTCCGCCTCCGATAACATGGCCACCGCGTCGGCGTAGACGTCGTACCCTCCCGGGCCGTACACCCTGACCTCCTCCGCGAAGAGATCCTCCCAGCGTTCGGACGCGACTTTCTCTCTCTCCGCCGCCGCGACGACGGCGTTCATCGCGGACATGTACACCATGGGGATGTGGTCCGTCATCATCCGCGTCGAGAGCGGGATCTCCGTGAACGCCGTGGGATGCCGCTCCTCCGCGGTGGGGCCGTCGTCTGATGAGAGCCGTTCCGTGCGAAAAGAGTTCGTCGGTCAGTCGAAAGGAGACGCGATCGATCACGTGTCGTTTGTTGAAACCGATGGACGGGCGAAATGAAATAAATTCGTGTGTACAGAACAGAACGCACCCGAGCTGAGGTGACGCAGGTGGATGACGCGCCCCGGTTGGACGAGGAAGTCGCCCGCGCCGTGGTCTCTGAGCTCGAGCCCGGTGACGCCCTCGAGGTCGTCCCAGTGCGCCTGGCAGCGGTCCAGCCCCGACGCCGCCGTCGCGGACGTCGCCGCTTTGACCGCGGCGACTTGCCGCGCTCTCTGCTTGCGCTTCTCTTCGCGCTCGCGCTCCGACGGCGCGCGCGGCTGCGCCTTCGCGAGCGTCGCCGCCGCCGCCGCGCCGTCGCCGTCGGGCGGTTTCGGCGGCGGCGCGTTTGAAGCCGATCGGTCCGTCTCGTCCGGGGCAAGATCCGATTCCGATTCATCCGCGTCGCGCGGCTCCGGCTCGGGGATCTTCGGCTTATCCGACGCCGTCGGCGCGTGGAAGTCGTGCAGCGCGCTCATCCGTCCGGTAATCTCCGCCTCGTCCTCTTCGTACGCTCTCGCGTCCTCCTCCGCGACGTAGAGCGGCGACTCGTCTCCGTCTCCGTCCCCGCCCCCGCCGCGTCGACCGATCCCTTGCGATCCCCCCTTATCCCGCCCCCCCAACGCGTTACTGATCGCGCGCATCATCGGCTGCGACGGCGCGGCGCTGTTTAACCGCCGTAACAGCCGCCGCACGCTGCCGTAGCACAAGCGTGGGATGACGTCCTTACCCGCGACCACCGCGGTGACGTACTCGCGCGCGGCGTTCGACAGATCGAGCGAACACGTGCTCGGCGCGGCGAAGCAGTGGCAGATGGCGCGCGTGACGTTTCGCGTCGCCGCGGCCGCGTCCTCCTCGCTCGCGCCGTCCTCGTCCACGGCTTTTCGTATCCCCTCGCTCGCGGCGGCGAGGACGTCGGCGTCGCCGAGACGCAGAAGCATCGCGATGCACGCGGCGACGCCCGCGCCCATGCTGTGCCCCGTCAGCAGCAGCTCGAACGTCGGGTTGTTCGCCATCGCCCTCGCGGCGGGCGCGATCTGCGTCTGCACCACCTGCCACGCGCTCGCGACGACGCCCGCGTGCGCCCACCCGCCGCAGAACGGCACGGACGTGCAACACGCGTCGGTGAGTAAATCTTCGAGCTGCGCGGTGCCGCGAATCGCGACGACGACCGTCTTCGCGCCGCGGTCGATGGCGACGTACGACGCGGGCGAAAACGTGAGCGTGCTCCAGTTCGCGCTCACGATGTCCGCGGGGTCGATCCCCGCGCTTCTCGCCGCGGCCGCGGTGACGTCGTCCCCCGCGCTCTTAAACCCGGACATGACCTCGTGTTTCAGTCCCCCCACGAATCCCTTCTGCATGATCACCGCGAGCGCGCCGTAGACGGCTACGCTGTGCTTCATCCCCAAAATCAGCGGCTTCAAGTCCGGCGTCGGCGGCGGGTCCTCGTTCGGGTACAGCTCCGCGCGCGCTCGGCGCCGCGCGGCCGCGGCTTTCCTTTGCTCGCGCCACAGCATGATGCCCGCGATCGGATCAAACGTCGCCACGCCCTCCATCCCCAACGGTTTCATCTCTTTGATCAGCAGGTTCACGACGCGGACGAGCGCGCGCTCAGCCTCCCACCACCCTCTCGTTTTGAGCCGTATCGCCGCCTTCTTCGCGTCGTCGGCGACGGGCGGCGCTGTTGAAGGCGGCGCTGTTGAAGGCGGCGCGGGCGGCGCTGTTGAAGGCGGTTCGATCCCCGGCGCCGCCGAAACCGCCTCGGCGTCCGCGTCCACCGCGTCCACCGCGTCCGCCTCCTCCTCCTCCTCGTCGCTCGTCGACCGCGGCGCGCGCGTCCGTCGCGCGATCCCTGGCACCACGCGGCGCGCGCGGCGTCCGGGCGATCCTCCCGGGAAGGGGAAGCCGCCGCCGCCGCCGCCTTCGAGCCCCGCCGCCGCGTCCGGATCGCGCGCGCGACGGCTCGCGACGTGATGCAGATCGCTCGGCGCGACGGGCGCCGCCGCCGTCGTCGTCGTCGTCGTCGTCGTCGTCATCACGACGGACGTCGGCGGGTCGTGGTCCCCGCGCGGCGGCGGCGGCGTCGCCGCGTCGCCGCGGTCGCCGTCGAAGTACGACGACGTCGCGCTCGAGATCGAGACGGATCGCGAGCGACGGCGCGGCGGTTCGACGGCGACGGCGTCGTCGTCGGTCGCGTCGTCGTTAAACCATCGCCACGCGTGCTCGACCGCGCCCAGCGTGGCGTCCGCGCTCGCGCTCGCGCTCGACGCGACGCGGGGTTCGTCGGTCGTCGGGACCCCGAACGGATCCAAGTCGGCGCTGCGGTGATGGGACGCGGCGGAGGGAGGGAGGGAGGGAGGGAGTTTCGAGGGATGGGGCGGTGAGGGAATCGGCGACGCGGAGGAGGAGGGAGGATTGATTCCACGCGCTCGGTGCCGTAATTCATTCGTTCATTCGCGCGTCCCGACGCGAGATCGGACGCGCGACGACGCGGACGACGACGACGCGCGCACCTGCTCCGACGCTCGTGCCGCTGCCCCCCCCGCGCGCGCGCGGGGGGAGGAGCCCCGATCTCCGGGGGCTCCTCGCTCGGCGCCGACATCGCCACCGCCCCGGCGCGCGAGCGACGACTGGCTGGGCCGCGGCCGACGAGTCTCGTCACGCTTCGAAATTTCGAGTCGTCCGATGAGCGCGCGCGGATGATGTTTGAAATTGGCGATTTGAGCCTGGAAACGCGATTTTCAACCTACCGTCCCTGGTTTCGTCCGAGCCTCGCCGCGCGCTGTCCTCCGGACACGTGTGGTCAGAGATCTGAAGGGTCGCGACTCTTCGGGACTGGTTATCGCTCGCTTTACGCTTCAAACTCGCGCGCGCGCGCTCGGTGAACGAACGACGCCGCTTCACCCCCCTGATAACGCATCTCCGCGCGCGCGATGGCGGACACCACTCCCGCGGACAGAGACGCGACGATGGAGCTCAACGCGCGCCTCGCGAGGTTCGGCGTCGAGGTCGTAACGCGCGAGGGCCGCGGGCGCTGCCTCGTCGCGACGAGATCGCTGACCCCGGGGACGCTCGCGCTGTCGTCGCTGCCGCTCGCGTGCGCGCCGTTCCAGGAGCTCACGCGGCAGCGATGCGGCGCGTGCTTCGAGCGCCCGCCGATCGTGCGGCGATGCGGCGCGTGCGACCGCGCGCTGTTCTGCGACCGCGCGTGCCAGGCTGCCGCGTGGGTGGCGGGGCATTCGAGGTGCGCGCCGGACGACGCCGGACGTTCGTTCCCGCGCTATTTATCCGTCGTCTCGCGTCGCGTCGCACCATTCCGTTCCTCCTCCTCGCGCCTCCTCGCGTCGCGTCGCGCGTCCGCGCGTGATGCCCTCGCGAACGACGCGACGCGTCGCTGACGCGCCGTCCCAAATCCTCCGAACGACACGACACGAATCTCGCGCAGGGAGTGCGAGAAGGCGAAGGAGCTCGAGAAGCTGCCGACGGCCGTCGCGTCCGAGGCTGTGCTCGTCTCGCGCGTCCTCTGGGCCGCGCACGACGCCGCGAAAAAATTATCGCGCTCGCGCGCCGACGCCGACGCCGACGCCGACGCCGACGCCGAATCGCCGCCTCGCCGCGGCCCCTCTCCCGGCCTCGTCCGCCCTCCCTCCTCCGACGCCGGGCTCGAACCGCTCGAATCGCTCGCGTCCGACGTCGAGTCGATGACGCGATGGACGATCGGCGACGACGCGCCGGCCGAGTACGACGCGACGACGGAGCCGAAAGAGATCCCGGTGAGCGACCGGTGGAAGTTCAAGAACCAGGAGACGCCGACGGCGTTCGACGACATCGCGTACCGCGAGCGGTGGGCGAAGAAGCAGGCGAAGGCGGCCGCGGAGAAGCCCGGGACGATCGAGGAGATGGTCGAGGCGATCACCGCGCTGGAGCTGCACCCGCCGGGCGCGGATGCTAAGACGATCGCGGACGCGGTGGCGACTGGGCGAAGAAATAACTTCGCGGTGACGGACTCTCTGCTCGCGCCCGTCGCGAGCGGGTGCTACCCGCTCGGCGCGCTGCTCAACCACTCGTGCGCGCCGAACGCCGTGATATCGTACCGGCTCCGTAATGACCATAACGGCGGCGGAAGACCCAGGGAGGACAGCGCCGCGGATCTCCACGCGGCGGATCGAAACGCGAACGTCGACTGGATGATCGGAGGCGGCGGGGTCTGGGCGCAGGAGTTTCGAGTCGTGAAGCACGTCGCCGCGGGGGAGGAGCTGACGCACGCGTACGTGGACGCGTCGGATCCGATAGCCGCGCGCCAGAAGATCCTCACGACGCGATACGGGTTCAAGTGTTTGTGCGCGCGTTGCGGCGAGGGGAAGCCGATGACCGGATGCCGCGGCGGCAAGTTGAACCGCCCGAACACCGCGGTGTACGAGAGAGCGCTGGAGATCATCGAAGAGGCGATGTACGAGAAGGATCTGGACAGAGAGAAAGAGAAAGCGCACCAGGCTGTGCACGTCCTCGCGGTCGCGATGGACGACATGGGCGAAGGCGAATACGGCCCCTCGATGAGTTTCGAGTTGAAAGACGTCGACCCCGAGGAGCTCGCGACGAGGTACGGCCCTTCGCCGACCGTCAGCGCGCGCGTCAGGGCGCTGCACATCGCGTTCAACGCCGCGATGCTGGAAGGGGATTGGCCGTACGCGAGAGGGTTGGGCGCGAGCCTGATTTTAGGGAGAGAGGCTGCGTTCGGGACCGCGTATCATCCGAGGGTGGGATTGGATCTCGTCACGCTCGCGGGCGTCGCCGCGGAGGCCGGCGATTACTTCGCCGCGAAAGAGACGCTGCACAAAGCCCAGGAGATCTTGGAAATCACGTGTGGGAAGAACTCGAAGCTGTTCAAGGACACGTTGGTTCTGTACGACAGGATCGTGGAGGTGGAGACGGAGCGAACGATGACGCCGACGACGCCGTCGCCGATGCCGCCGTTGGTGGACAACAAGGCGAACTGAGCGAGCGAATACGACCGTTCGTTCGTCGTACGGAAGTGTACTGTACGTGTACCATAAGTTGCCTATTCATTCTAGTAGTTCTACCTACGAAGGTACACGTGAAGCGCGCGTCACTCGACGCCGCGTTGGACGTACACTTTCGTGTTCTCGAGCCCGCCGCGCGAGGACGTCCGCAGCGAGATCGAAACGAACGGCGTTTCCTTTTCTTTTCCGCCGCCGCCGTCTCCGTCGCCGTCGCCGCCGCCGTCGCCGTCGCCGTCGCCGTCTTTCCTCCTCCACCGCCGCTTCACGTCCAGACCCCACTCGACGCCGAGGTCCGCGTCGCCGCCGCACGTCAACGCCCACGACACCCCCGCGCCGCGCCGCGTCAGTCGCGCGAACGCGCCCTGAGGGCCCGCGAAGCCCCGGCTTCGTTCAGCGCGCGCGCCTGAAATTTTCGCATCCACGACGTACCGCCGCCGCCGCGACGGGTCCCCGACGTCGACGTCGCCACCGATCCCGACGCTCCGCCCCCTCTCGCTGCTGAACGATATCCCCACGCACGTCTTCGGCTCGCCGCCGCTCCAACGCCGTCGTGGCGCGGACGCGGTGGGAAGAACGTCGACCCGCGCGTCGTTTCGATCTCTCCACGCGCGCGTCATCCTGACGCGTTCCGTTGAAGCGACGGCGGTCGGGGCGGCGTCGAAAGGCGTCAGACGGCGTCGTGAGGCGTCGAGGCGCGTCGGGATTCAAAGCGAGGGGCTCGCGGGCGGAGAGAGACGCGCGCCGCCGGGAGAGAAAGTCCTTAAGGATCGGCGTTCACCACGCCAACGCGGTCGTATGGGGACCAGTGTAAATATGAACGCGCCTCCAGAGCAAATCCTGCGGCACCGTCGACTCCGCGACCACCTCCACCTCGCCGAACGAAAAGAACGGCGCGCTGAGGAAAGACCGCAAACGATTATCGCGCACGAAGTCCGTCGTCAGGCGGTGCCGGACGTGCGCCACCCCGCGCCCGTCCGAAAGCGCGTCGGTCGCTCTGTTCTCGAACGTTAGGAATCTTCTGAGCGGCCGCCCGTTCGCGTCGCGGTCGGCGGAGAGCTTGAGGGCCGTTCCATACGAAGCGATGTCGGGGTGGAGGTCAAAGGCGTCAGGTGGAGTTGAAAGGCGCCGAGGGCGGGGATTGAAAGCGAGGGACCCTAGGCGGAGAGAAACGCCGGGCGAAGTCCTTAAGGAACGGCGTCCACATCGCCAACGCGGTCGTATGGGGACCAGTGTGAGATAGAACGCGCCTTGGCGCGAAAGGAAATCGGGACGCCGCCGCGCGCGCGGCCGCCGAGCTCGCCGACGACGGCGCAGTCCGTCGTCTTCCTCGTCGTCCTCGCCGCGACGGCGGCGTCGCCGTCGTCCGCCGCCAGGTTCCAGACGTTCGCGACGCTCAAGGAGGACACGCGCGGGATCCACTGATCCCACCATCGCGGCGGCGGCGTCGGCTTCGAGTTCGAGTTCGAGTTCGAGTTCGAGTTCGAGTTCGAGTTCGTCGTCGTCGTCGCGGCGGGTCCCTCCAGCGGCCACGCGTACTTCACCTCCGCTTCGATCTCCCGGTCGCCCATCGAGCTGACGTGTAGGACGCTCGTCAACGTGAGCGACATCGGGTCCTCCCGCGAACTCCGTGCGACGTACGTCCCCGCGACGCTCACGTCGTCGACGCCGCCGCCGAGGTTCGAGATGGTTAGCGACGATACGGAGAAGTCGCACGGCGCGGAGGCGGAATGAGCGGCGTCGCGTCCGACGCGATGCCGCGTCTCCATCACGACGCCGCCGTGCTCGCCGTCGGGGGAGAGGACGCGGGCGAACGCGGCGTCGGCGGCGGCGGCGTCCGCGTGCGCGTCCGCGTGCTCCGCGTCGTCGCGCGCGCGCGCGAGGGCGTCCATCACGGGGGAGGACAGGAACGCGTCGCGTCGCGCGTCGAGATGATCTCTTCTTCGCGCGGA
>MDSW01097425.1_pt1 | contig 11775 bp, 12 predicted proteins | sample 811171 | NCBI WGS metagenome assembly MDSW01 (sample SAMN05326641, study PRJNA326480) | marine metagenome | isolation source: seawater | place: Atlantic Ocean: North West | collected 2012
ATACCTACACCAGCTCCAGCTAATGCGATTGCAGCAAGACCTGCTCCAATCATTTTTGCCGCTTCTAACTCCATTTTTCCTCCTTTTTTTATTTAATGGTGTAAATTTAATGCATCATTTAAATAGATGCAGGTTAAAATTGCAAAAACATAGGCTTGTAAAAAAGCAACTAATATTTCTAAGCCTGTTAATGCTACTGAAAAACTAAGCGGTAACCAGCCACCTAATATTCCTAAACTTACCACAAAACCTCCAAATACTTTTAACATTGTGTGACCCGCCATCATATTTGCAAATAATCTAACTGATAAACTTACAGGTCTACTTAAATAAGATATAATTTCGATAACAGTTATTAATGGCAAAAGAACAGCTGGTACACCGCTTGGTACAAAAATACTTAAATATTTAAATCCGTGTTTGATAAAACCAATAATAGTTACTGCAATAAAAATAAATAAAGCCATTATTAGTGTCACTATAATATGACTGGTAACAGTGAATGAGTAAGGAAGCATACCCACCATGTTACAAAACAAAACGAACATAAATAAACTGAATATAAAAGGAAAATAGGGTTTTGCTTTCGATCCTGCCGTATCACTTATCATTTTTGCTACAAAGGTGTAAAACATCTCAGATATAAGTTGTAATTTTCCTGGAATTATCTTTTTCTCTTTAGATCCTAAAAATAGAAATAGATGTATTATTGAGGCGCTGATGATCATAAATAAGCTGGCATTGGTGAAAGATAAATCTATACCGGCAATTTTTATTTCAGGTCCAATTTTATAAACCTCGAACTGTTGCATTGGATTACTTGCCATAATTTACTTTAATCATCTTTCTGCATTTTATTAGCTGTTTTAATTACATTCAATATGCCTGCCGCCGTTCCTAAAAAAAAGAAAATTATTATTAGCCAAGGTTTAGTATCAAACCAGCTATCTAAAATAAACCCAATAATTGTCCCAACCATGACAGCTGCCACAAGTTCAGTGCCTAATTTAAAGGCGTTACCCATAAAACTCCCTCTTTTATTATCAAACTGAACTTGATTTTTTATTTTTGATTTTGCAATCTTTAGGCGAGTTTTAAAATCTTCTGGGTTTGTCATGTTAATAGTTATGCAACTAATTCTTCAGCTCTTTGTAGGTCAACCGAAACAAGTTGGCTAACTCCTTGTTCAGCCATCGTAACACCGTAAAGTCTATCCATTCTAGACATTGTTAAAGCATGGTGTGTAATTATTATAAATTTTGTGTTGGTAATTTTTGTTAATTCATCTAATAAACCACAAAATCTTGTAACGTTTGCATCGTCTAGTGGAGCATCAACCTCGTCTAAAACACATATAGGTGAAGGATTTACTAAAAAAACTGCAAAAACTAAAGATAAAGCAGTCAAAGCCTGTTCACCCCCAGATAACAACGTAATAGATTGGAGTCTTTTCCCAGGAGGTGAAACAAACATTTCTAAACCAGCTTCAAGCGGATCCTCAGAGTCAACTAGCTCTATCTTAGCTGTTCCACCATTAAAAAGTTTTGTGTAAACTTCATTAAACTTTCTATTCACTTTTGTAAATGCCTCTAGTAACCTTTCTCTTCCTTTTTGATTTAGTTCATCTATACTTGTTTTAAGTTTTACAATAGCGGAATAAAGATCAGCTCTATCGTCCTCCATTTTTTTTATTTCTGACTCATATTTTTTTGTCTCTTCATCAGCTCTTAAATTTACCGAACCAAGAGATTCTCTTTGTTTTTTTGTCTTTTCAATTTTTGCTTTTTGTTCTTCAATTGTAGGAAAATTTTCTTGTTCTAAATTATTTAAATCAGATTGAGGTAAAATGGAGGTTTCACCTTCAATATTTAAATCATTTTTTACTGAATATAATAAATCTTTTTTTCTGTTTTCTATTCCTTCAATGGTCGCCTCATTTCTTGCTTTGTTTTCTTTTAAGTCTGAAAGTTTTAATTGAATTTCTCTCAAGTTCTCATTAATTGAACTGTATTTTTTTTCAGCTTCAATGAGTTCATTTTCTATTTCATCATTTCTTCTTTTTATATTTTCAAGATTTTGTAAATTTTGTCCTTTCGAGGTAGCTATTCTCTCTGGATTTTTTTGATTTTCAGATATTTCTAATTTAATCTTATTTTTTCTGTTATTCAATTCTGAAATCATTTTCTCAGAGTTTGTTCGTAAATTTCTCCAGTTTTCTAACTCTACATCAATATTTTTTATTCTCTCTTTTCTTTTTATTGAGTCACCTTGTATAGATTTATTCTTTCCATATTTTTCAGCATATTCCTCTTGTGATAAAGTAATTTTTTTTACAAGTTGTTTTAATTGTTTAAATGTATCTTTTGAAAGTTTTTTATTTTCATCTATATCATTTTCTATTTGGCTTAATATAGCATCTAGTTGGCTAAGTAATTTGTCTAGATCTAACTTTGATAACTGTAGTTCCTTTGAAGATTTTGTCTCTACATCTAACAACTTATTCTCAGTATTAAGCAAATCTTCCTTCTCTTTTGAAATTCTTTTTTCATTTATGTCAGCATCTAAAGAAATACTTTTTTCCCGCTCGAGATCTGACTCAACTGTTTTAATAGATTTCTCAAGTTTTTCTTGAAGAGTTTTAACTCTTGACTCCTCTTGAACAAGATTGGTCATATCTAGGTTAAGTTTTTGAAGTGAAGCTACACTTTCCATTTTTTTATCCCGCAAAGGTGCGAGTTTTTTATTTTCTTCCTCTAGTAAAGAATTGTTATGGTTATAATCGATATTTATTGCACTTATTTCATCATCTAGCTCACTTAGTTTTTCTTGGATTTGTTTTTTATCTTTTTCTATTTCTTTAATCTTTAGAAAATATAATCCTGCCTCTATTTTTTTTATCTGATTTGATATTTCTTTGTATCTTGTAGCTTCTTCAGCTTGTTTTTTTAAATTATCAAGCTGTTTTTGTTGCTGCCTTTTTAACTCATCAGCTCTCTTAAGATTATTCTCAGCTGCTTTCAATCTTGTTTCAGCTTCTTGTCTTCTGGCGTGGATACCAGAGATACCTGCTGCCTCTTCGAGTATAGATTTTCTCTCAATAGGTTTAGCAGTAACTAACTGACCAATTCTACCTTGGCTAATTAAGGATGGAGAGTGAGCACCCGTAGAAAGATCCGCGAAGAAAGTTTGGACATCTCTTGCTCTTACTTCTTTATCATTTATATAATATTTAGAACCTTTATCTTTTTCAATCCTCCTTTTTATGGAAATCTCATCAAATTCTTTGTATTGAATAGGTCCGCTCTTTTCTTGATTATCTAATAATAGCATCACCTCAGATATATTTTTTGAAGGAAGATTAGATGTTCCTGAAAAAATTACATCTTCCATTCCAGAACCTCTCATACTTTTTGCTGAATTTTCACCCATGCACCATCTTAAAGCTTCAACAATGTTGGATTTTCCACAACCATTGGGCCCAACGACTCCAGTTAAACCTTTTTCAATTAGAATTGTTGTTTTTTCAGAAAAAGATTTAAATCCTGTCATTTCTAAATTTTTAAATTTCATCTAAAGTTTTTTCTCAATAGCTTTTTTAAATTGTTTATAATTTACTTTTCCCGTGTACTTTTTATCATTAATAAATACTGTTGGAGTGGAATCAATTTTATAATTTTTTTGAGCTTCTATCCTCTCATTTAAGATAATATCTTGTGTTTTTTCATCTTTTAAACAACGATTCATATTTTTTTCTGATAAATTTAATTCTAAGCCAATTTTTTTTATTGAATCGTTTATTTTATTTATATCGGATCCAACTGCCCAAATTTTTTGTTTTTGATATATCCTCTCCAAAAGTTTAAATTTTTTGTCATTATTTTCATGGCATCTAACAATTATCTCTGCATTTAATGCAGCTAGATCAAGAGGAAAAGCGTGATGTTCAAACTTTACTAATCCTTTGTCGATAAAATCTTTTTTTAAATTATCAAATATTGAAATATGAAAGTCCGCACAATGCGGGCAAGTTAATGAAGAAAAAACCTTTACCGTTATCTTTGCATCAGAATTGCCGACGCTTAAAACTTTACTCTCAACATTAGTAATTAATATAAAACAAAATAAAAATAATGTTCTATAAAAAATTTTACTCACTTTTTTCATTATATGCTTTCAAAAAATTATTAAGAGAAATCTTTAAATGATTATTATTAATATTTTTCATTTTTGAACTAATTTTGTTTAAGTTTCTAATTTTTGGCAAAGTTTTGTGTTTTTTAACTTTAGGTTGAACTATCTTTAATGTAACATTACTAATACAATTATAACCAAAAAAACTATTAATCTTATCAATTATTTCATTTTTCATATACTCTATTTCAACTTCTTTGCCATGAATTACATTCAAAACTAAAGTTCCTCCTTTCATCTGTTTATCCATCTTAACATTTATTGGATAACTTCCGTCTGAAATTTTTTTGCTTACTATTCTTGTCCAATTATCAATTATATTTGAGTAATTATAACCATTTTTTTTTAAATGTTTCTTTAAAGTCTTTGGAATAGAGTTTGCAAAAGGACGAAGCCCTTGAATGAAAGTCTTTGATTTATTATTATTTTTTATATGCATATTAGCTCAACATTACCAAAAAATATTTTAGCATGGTATGATAATAACAAAAGGAAACTACCCTGGCGTGTTGGCAAAAAGTCACCTAAAAATCTATATTATCGACTTTTAAGTGAATTTATGTTGCAACAAACACAAGTTAAGACAGTTATTCCATATTTTAATATTTTTATTAAAAGATTTAAAACATTAAAAGCTTTATCTAAAAGCAGTGAAAAAGAAATTTTAAAGATGTGGGAGGGCTTAGGTTATTACAGAAGAGCTAAAAATCTTTTAGCTTGTTCCATTGAACTAGTAAATAATCACAAATTAAGATTACCAAAAACATTAGAAGAAATAAAAAAACTTCCAGGTGTGGGTGATTATACCGGAAACGCTTTACTAGCTTTGGTTTACAATAAACCTAGAATAGCGGTGGATGGAAATGTTAAAAGAGTAATATCAAGATATATAAATATAATTGAACACAAAATAAATTTTAATAAATTTATTGAAAAAAATAAGAAAAAGTTATTTACTTCAAATCGTAATGCAGATTTAGTTGAAGCTTTGATGGAGTTTGGGGCATTAATTTGTAGACCAAAAGACCCAAAATGTCTGATCTGCTGTTTGAATAAAAGTTGTAAGTATTTTAAATCTAAGCATAAAATTAAGAGTTCAAGAAAAAAAATAATTAGAAATAAAGACTATGATGTTTTTTGTTACATAAATAAAAAAAAACAAATTGCTTTAACAAATAACAACCAAATAAGCTTTTTAAAAAATTTTTACATGCCATATATTAAAGAAACGATTCATTATAGAAAAAACAAAAATTGGAAATTTTTAAAAAATTATAAAAACTCTATTTCAAATTTAAAATTAAATATAAATCTCTATTATAAATTTTCTGATAAAATTCCTCCATCATTTAGGTGGCATTCTTTAAAAGAAAATAAAGAATTTATTCCATCTTTCACAAAAAAAATATTTAGACAAGTTTCTACTTTATTTTAATGAAAAAAAAATTAGCCATTATTGGTGCCGGCATAGCAGGATTGACTCTTGCAAATTTATTAAAAAAAAATTCTGAGCATGAGTTTATCTTATATGAAAAACAGGAAAGTTTGTCTCTCGAGGAGGGATATGGAATTCAACTGTCAACAAATAGTACAAAAATTTTAAATACTATTGGGTTCAATAAAATCAATCGTGAAAAAATATTTCATCCTAAAGGAGTAGATTTTTATAATATTAAAAATGAGAAAATTTGTAATTTAGATCTCACACAATTTAATACGACTGAAAATAAATATACCTCATTACAAAGGTCAACTTTAATTGAGTTTTTAAAAGATGATGTATACAACCAACATTTAAGATTTGGAAAAAAAATAAGGGAGGTTTCTGAATTGAAAGGAAAAATCTTAATAAAATTTGATGATAATACAAATGATCTTGTAGACATAGTAGTTGGTGCAGACGGTATCTTTTCTAATACTAGGTCTTTTTTTGAAAAGAAAAAAAATACACCAAAATTTAAAAAAGCAATAGCTATTAGAAGAATACTTAAATCAAAATCAGATTTAGAAATTGATGATGAAAACATTAGTCTTATGATGGGTAACAATTGTCATATGGTAATTTACCCAGTCAATAAAAATAGAGAACTTAATCTAATATATATTGTTAGAGAAAAGAAATATGATCCGAAAAATATACAGTCTCTGATTGATAAAGTAGTTATTCAAAATTCAAAGTTAGAAAAATTTTTTAAGGGTGACCTGAGAACCTGGCCTTTATATTATACTCCGAAAATACTTCCATCAACAAACAGTAAAGTATTTTACATTGGAGACGCATTTAATGGATTTTTACCCACATTGGCTCAAGGAGCCGGGCAATCGATTGAAAGTGCAAACGAATTATTTAATCTGTTAAAAGTTAATAAATCGGATATACAAAACTTTTATTTCCAGGAAAGATCAAAAAGAGCAAAAATAGTTCGAAAGAGATCAAACCTCAATTTTTTTATATTTCATTTTTCAAATAATATCCTACAAACAATTAGGAACTTTTTTATGAAGTTTTTAATTAAGAGAAAAGGTTTTATCAACTCTTACTTGGGTAATGTCTATAAAAATTAGAATTATTTTTCGGCAATAAATCTCTGTCTGAGCCTATCGATCAAAACACTGGATCCGTCAATATTATAATGCCAATAGGTCCACCCATTATAGCTTTCAGTTCCCATTATTTTTGCTGCAACTTTATGAATTGATCCTTCAGCTTTCTTGTATTTAATACTGCCGTCAACCATTATTTTTGCATGAATTTTTTTCTTAGAATCAGTTAAAGAAGTTCCAGGTTTAATTATACCCAATTCAACTAGAGATCCAAAAGGTATTCTAGGTTTTAATCTGTTGTTTTCTATCGTATCAAGATAATCATCTTCAATTTTTGAAGCTCTATCAATTCTTTCTCTAGCAGCTATAAAATATTTTTTATTTTTTTCTATTCCAAAATAATTTCTTCCTAACTTCTTTGATACTACTGCTGTAGTACCAGTTCCTAAAAAAGGGTCAAATACGCTATCTCCTTTATTAGTAGTGGCGAGTATTATCCTGTGAATGAGCACCTCTGGTTTCTGAGTAGAGTGAATTTTTTTTCCATTTTTTTTTAATCTCTCTTTTCCGTTACAAATTGGGAATGTCCAATCAGATCTCATTTGTAAGTCATCATTTAAACATTTTAGAGATTGATAATTGAAAGTATATTTTGATTTCTTACTTTTAGAAGCCCAAATCAATGTTTCATGAGCATTAGTGAATCTTGTTCCACGAAAATTAGGCATTGGATTATTTTTTCTCCAAATTATATCATTAAGTAACCAGTAATCTAAATTTTGTAAATGATATCCCAATCGAAAAATATTATGATAGGATCCTATAACCCAAATACTTCCATTATCATTTAAAATTCTCTTACATTCTTTTAACCAGGATTTACAAAAATCATCATAATCTTTAAAACAGTTAAACCTATCCCAACTATCATTAACTCCATCAACTTTACTTGAGTCTGGTCTAGTTAGACTTTCTCCAATTTGTAAGTTGTAAGGAGGATCAGCAAAAATAAGATCAAAAGTTTTGTCTGGAATTTTTTTCAACTCTTTAAGACAATCACCGTTTAAAATTTTATTGAAATATTTTGACATTTTAAGATTCAACTCTAAATTGAATCAAGCGTCAAACCTTTTCAAAGGAAAATTAACTACTTTAGTGTTTCCGTGTCTTACTTAGACAATATCTTGTGTACTGGTTTAAAAGCCTTTCTGTGATGTGAAGTAACGCCGTACTTTTTTAAACCAGCTAAATGATCCCTAGTGCCGTAGCCAAAATTTTTTTCCCAAGCATAATTTGAAAATTTTTCCGATAATTTAATCATAAATTTATCTCTAAAAACTTTTGCAACAATTGAGGCTGCACTTATAACTTTTTCTTTTTCATCCCCATTAATAATTGTTTTATAATTTTTAAGACCTTTGGGTGCATATTTACCATCTATTAAAATTAAATTAGGTTTAATATTCAGTCCATCAATAGCTCTTTTCATTGAAAGTAATGATGCCTGTAAAATATTAAGATTTAAGATTTCATGCACAGTAGCTATACCTATTGCATGATAGGAGTTGTCTTTAATATGTTTTGATATTTTCTCTCTTTTTCTAAAAGAAACTTTTTTTGAGTCTCTAAGAAGCCCCAAGTTTATTCCTTCCTTGAGTATCACAGCTGCGGACACCACAGGACCAGCAAGACACCCTCTGCCAACTTCATCAACCCCAGCTGTAGTAAATTCTTTCAATTTCGATTTTTCAATTAATTTTCTTATCTCTAATCATTTTTAAATCAATCCATGCCATTTTTTTTTGAGCAGGTTGTCTCATTAAGAATGCAGGATGAAAAGTAATAATTACTGATGTTTTACAATTTCCAAATTTTTTTTCAATCCATTTACCTCTCATTTGCGAAATAACAGTGTTATTTTCAATAAGCGCATTCATTGCAGTACTTCCGAGCAGCACAAGAATTTTTGGATTAATAATTTCAATGTGTTTAGTAATAAAAGGTAAGTATCTTTCAATTTCCTTGTCAGTGGGTTTTCGATTCCCGGGGGGGCGATAATTTATGATATTTGATATGTAAACTTTTTTTCTATCTAAATTTATGGCCGCTAACATCTTATCCAACAACATTCCTGCTCGCCCGACGAATGGTAAGCCCTCTTTATCTTCATTTGCTCCTGGAGCTTCACCAACAAGCATTATTTTTGCTTTCGGGTTACCATCACAAAATACCATATTATTAGCCCCATTCTTAAGGTCACAGTTTTTTAAATTTATTATAGATTTTTTTAGTTTCTCTAAATTTTCAGATTTATCCTCTGACAATTCAAAATTGTCTTTTTTATATCTGTTGATTGCCTTATTATTGTAAATTAAATTATAATTTATAAAATCATAATATTTTATTAATTTAATTTTATTATTTTTTTTTAACATTTTATGTATATTTTTAAAAAACTTCTTAAGACTATAGATCTTATTTTGTTTGTCATTATTTTTTTATCTTTTTCCACACTTCAAGCTAAAAATTTAGATAAATTTAACAAAGCAGATAATATATCAAATTATTTCTCTGGAATTTTGCTTTTAAATCAAAGCAAATTTAATGATTCATACAAATACCTAAAAAAACTCGATGGACTTGAGAAAAATCACTTAGCATATTCGTCAAAATTCTTATATTCATTAATAAATTCTGGAAATTTTAATCAAGCATTTCTATATTCTAAAAAACTTGAAAGAGAAAACCTTGATAGCTTTGAAAGTGATTTAATAATTGGAATTTACCAATTTAAAAATAGTAAATTTGAAATTTCATCCAAATATTTTCTAAAAGCTTTTAATAGGAACCCAAGATCACTTTTGGAGAGTTATATCGCAAAATCTTTATTTATTTGGTCAAATTTAAATATTAAAGAGTTTGAAAAAGCAAAGTTAAGCTTAAGTGAATTAGATGATAGATTTGAAAATCTTAAAAAAATTCAAAATGCTTTTTTACATTGTTTTTATAATTCTGATAGAACTGATTTACTTTTCAATAAACTTACCTCAGACCAAAATACAGATTTTTCTAGGTATAATTATTTTCAGGCAAAATATCTAGAAAAGAATAACGAAATAGATAAAGCAAAACAAATTATTAGAAATTCCTTAAAAAAATATCCTAGAAACTTACTACTTAATCAATACAAAATTGATTTGAAAAATTCTGAAAATAATTTTGATTTTGACTGTAAAAGAAAACAGCACGTAGCTGCAGAAATATTATATATAACTGCAAATGCATTATCTTCTCAATCCGTTTACCTATTATCAAATTTTTATTTAAATTTGTCTAAATTTCTTAACAAAGATTTTCATCCTTTCGATAGTTTAATGGCGGAAAATTTATATAAGATTGAAGATTTTTCAGGGGCAAAAAAAATTTATAAAAAATTAAGTTATAATGGAAGTGCTTTTATGTGGTATTCAAGTAAACAAATTTCTAGAATGATGATACTTGAAGAAAATAAAGAGGAGTCATTAAAACTATTAAGTAAGTCATTTAACGATTTGCCAAGCAAAGGGATTTATGAAATTTTTGATTATGCCGAATTTTTAAAAAATAACGAAGAGTTTAAAGAGTCTATCGAATGGTACTCACTTATCCTAAAAAAAATCAATAAAAAGCACCCATTATTTTCTGAAGTTACTGATGGCAGAGGCATTGCATATGAAAGAGTTGGCAAGTGGGAAGAAGCAGAAGAAGATCTTCTCGCATCTTTAGAGGTTAGCCCAAACCAAGCTTACGTTATAAATTATCTTGCTTATTCTTGGATTGAAAAAGGTATAAAGATAAAAAAATCTTTAGAAATGTTAGAAAAAGCGAATAAGTTAAAATCAAATGATCCTTATATAATAGACTCGCTTGGCTGGGCTTTATTTAAACTAGAGAGATTTAAGGAGTCAAAAGATTACTTACAACAAGCTGTTAAATTAATGCCCGCTGACCCAGTTGTAAATGATCACTATGGAGATGTTCTTTGGAAAAATGGAAATGAAATTCAAGCAAGGTATTATTGGAAATATGCACTTAATCTTGAAAAAACAGAGAAAGATCTAAAAGAAAAAATTGAACAAAAATTAATAAATGGCCTTTAAATTATGGTCTTAAAGTCTTATGCAAAAATAAATTTAACATTATTAGTCAATAAAAGACTTAAAAGTGGACTTCATAATATCCAGTCAATTTATTGTCTTATCGACCTTCATGACAAAATATTTTTAAAAAAAATCAGAAATAAAAATTTTGATCAAGTTTCTTTTGCGGGTCCTTTCTCAAAAGATATTAACAAATCCAATAATTCAGTAAAGAAAGTTTTAAGTGTAATGAGAAAAAATAAAATTATCAATGATTACTACGCTGTGAAAGTAATTAAGAAAATTCCAGTCTTTGCTGGCCTTGGTGGTGGCACAAGTAACGCCGCAACACTATTAAAGCACTTAACAAAAAAAAAATTAAATAAAAAGACTTTAGACAAAATTATAAGCAAAGTTGGTTCCGATTTAAGACTTTTTTTTCATAATCAGGGATATCAAAAAAATTTAAGATCTGTACTCAGTTTAAATAAAAAACATAATTTTCATTTGTTATTGATCTTTCCTAGGATAAAAAGCTCCACCAAAAGCGTATATGCTAAAGTCAAAAATTATTCAAAATTGAAAAACCCTATTAATAAAAGTTTATCTTTAAGAAAAAATTTCATTGAGTACTTAATAAATTCTAAAAATGATTTGCAATCCATTGTTGAAAAAAAGCATAAAATTTTAAGAAAATTACTACTAAATATTAATGAATTTAAAGAATGCCATTTTGCAAGAATGACAGGCTCAGGATCTACTTGTTATGGTGTGTTTGTTAATAAAAATAGTTCAATGGTCGCACTTAAAAAATTAAGAAAGAAATACCCCAAATTTTGGATCTCAATTGCAAAAACTATTTAAATTTATTTAATTATGATATATCTGTCATTTGTAATTGGGGCATAGCCAAGCGGTAAGG
>MDSW01027113.1_pt1 | contig 11774 bp, 20 predicted proteins | sample 811171 | NCBI WGS metagenome assembly MDSW01 (sample SAMN05326641, study PRJNA326480) | marine metagenome | isolation source: seawater | place: Atlantic Ocean: North West | collected 2012
AGTCAAAAAAGTTTTCAACTTGTCTTAGAGCTAAGTTTCTTGCTTCGGACATTCGACCAAGTTCTGGTGTGTATTTTTTTTCCCATCTACCTGCACAGTTTTCACGATTGTAACAGGTGTCAACACGTCTTTGTTTGCGTTCACCTTTCCTATTTGTGTAGGATTCGTAGTCATAGTGAACTTGACATTTTTTTGTTTGAACCATAGTCCAAAATCTTCCATTTTCATTGAGACTATCCCAATAGTAATCGAAAACATCTACTATGGCTTGTCGTGCTGTTTCTTCCGATATTTTCATTGTGTAATATTGGAATAGTATGAATATATTGTTTGATATTGATAGTATGTATACAAAGCATACAACAGGCACAAAGTACGGTCACGTACTGTAACAATTAACTGATAAATACATCAGCATTGTGAAAGTTTCATGGGAACAATGTCTTATGACGATGAGTACAACCGAAACCGTTCTGCTATCAAAATGAATAGCAAAGGAATGGCACAGGTTGAAGTAACGTCAGAGAATCTTGTCAAGACTGACCAACACTATGTTGAGCAAAAGGACATTTCAAGCCAACCAAACTACGAAAAGACTAACGCACAGGTAGTGGCACAGTTGGTGGATTTAACAGACCAACTCAACATGCAACATGTACAATGTACACATCAGTCAGACGAAGATTACCAGAAAGCATGTGAAAGATTGGGGGTAGTTCTAACTGCCTGATCAACTAGCAGAAAGTGCAATTATGCAACTGCTTCAAGAATCCCATCACTACCAACAAGATAGTGCAACCGATAGTAGCAAAATGGCTATGGTGCATTATCATCTTGGTAAGGTAGCGATGAATGGACACACCGATAACGTGTTCGAGGATATTGAAGAATACAAAAAAGACTTTGTTGCATACGCACAGAACGCAGGTGAGATTGGACAGGAAATAGCCACAAGCCTTTGGGAAAATAACAAGGGTGATGTAGCAGACTACCAAGACCTGATCTTACACGTACTACCAATGGTGTAACAACCATTTCCTTTTCTTTTTTTTCAAATTAGTTCCTTAGTGTCAGTAAAACTGACAATTTACGAATAGAAATTGGTGCTAAATGACAGTGAGATACTCGTTATGCAAACTATCGTAATGAAGTTTAACGAAGCAGAATCTATTGCATGGGTGCATCAACATCAATCACCAAAAGAAAAGAAGATGCAAGTAAGAACATTTTATCGCATTAAGGGCAAGTTAAGATCAATCACAGACAAACGTAAGTTTGAATTACAAAAGCATGGGTTATGGCAACAACACATAGAACGCATAGACCAACTAGAAACAATCCTGAAATTTTCATGGCAGAACTTCCACTTAGCACAAACACCTGTGGCTAGACAGAGAATATTAGATTCAATTACAGCAATACAACCGTTATTGTCTGCATACTATTCGGCTTCACAAGAGGTAATAGAACACGATGCAACGAAAGAGCTTCAAGATACAGGACATTTATCCAACATTCCAAACTAGCCACGATGCAGTAGAGGAAGATGTTTCAGATGAAATATCAAAACTCAAGTTCTTCTGTGGCAAGATTAACCCTAGTGAAAACTGCTGTTTTTCACACAAGGTAGGACTTCCATTACACCCTGCAACATTACAACCAATGATGTACATGCCACATCAATTAGACCTAATCAAACAGTCATTGTCAGACAAGCAGGTAAAGTTTCACATTAACAAGTCAAGACAGATTGGACTTACAGAGATAGTTCTAAGAATAATTCAGTATCACTCTTTTCACAAATACAAGGGGGGTAAAATCCTAATCATCGCAGGAACAAGAGAGAAAACAACCAAGACAGTAATGTTGCGTTTGAAATCATTGTTCAATGAAATTAGGTCAACTGTTGTTAATGACAAAAATGATTTGCACATTACGTTAAAGAATGGAACAGAGATAGAAGGAAAACCGTCTAACAGTGAAGCCATTAGAGGTGAGACTAAAATCAAAGCAGTAGTCATTGATGAATCTGCACACTTTGCAATCGTTGATGATAGTGTTGTACTAGATGCAGTAGAACCAATCCTGCACACAAACAAGTCTGACATATTTCTGGTCAGTACACCTAGAGGTCAGAGGGGATTCTTCTACGAAATATCAAAGTCAGAAAATGACTACAAAAAATTACAGTACGATTACACTAACGCAATAGGTTGGATTTACACTCAAGAGGAAATGGAAAAAGAATTACAGCGTACTGACATTGACGTTGACCAAGAATACAGATGCCAATTTACTTCTGCTAGAAGTTCCATATTTGGTGTTATTACTGACAAAGCTATAGAAGATTTCGAGGTCGAGAATTACTGATGGAAGTTACAGATTTACCAACATTATTTCAGGTTGCAGTTGCACAGGAAGCTAACGCACAGTCAATCGAATCATTACACGCATTGTTTCTAAAACAACAAGAAATGATTGAGCATTTACAAAAACAAAACGAGGGAATGAAATCTCTCATTGATGCACAACAATCACTAATTGAAAACATCATCAACAGTACGGTTACAAAATGATTGGTGAGTGGCTAAAGAATCATAACCCATTCAATGAACCAGAATGGGAAATACCTGACAGACAGGAAATACAAGAAATTGTTGATGATCTCAAACGTGAGTTATATTATTCTGAACTGAAAGGGGTTGAACGTACAAAGTTAGTTTACAAATTATGCAACGCTTACAACATACTATCCTTAACTGAAAAACCAAAAAAAGAAGGCAAATGGGTTTGGGTTGAAAAAGATGAATCCTAATGCTTGTTCCAAATGCAAAAAAGATTCAGGTTGGAAATGGACTTGGGGGAAAAATGATGGTGCATCAAAAGGTTATGCAACATGTAATTCATGTGGAGCTAAAGCCTTATGAGAATCGCAGGGATTGATAGTGGCAAAAGGCGAGATAGTTTCGCATTTGTAGGAATTGAAATCAAAAACAATAATGTCTATGTCAAAGGCGTAAAGACTTGGCTTGGCAGGAATTATCTTGAAGTTGAAAATCTGATTGCAAACATACACGATACACAACCATTTGATTACTATTCAATCGAGGTCAATGCTTCTGGTGAACATGTCTTTGAGGAACTAAAGTACAGACATAAGATTCCAAACGTAATTCCATTGTTTACAACCAGAGAGGTCAAAGACCAATCTAAGATTAACACAGGCAGAATACTTCCGAAGAACCAGATGGTGATGTGGCTTAGTCGAATGTTCCAACAGAACAGAATCAAGTTCCCAAAAAACACAACTAAGGACATGGAAGAATTGAAAAGACAAATCTCAATCTTTAGTGAAGTCATTACAGAATCAGGTTCAGTAAGTTACAGGGCAGAGGGAACAGAGCATGATGATACAGTTATGGCATTACTATTGGCATGTTTTATTGGCAGGAATTTTATCAAAGGCAACGAAGGTTTCACACAACCATTGGCAGTTGTTTCACATAGGTTTGACTTTAACAATGATGAAGAAAATATTTGGGGGTCAGGTATTCCAACTCATTTAGAATCAACAGGTCGTGAAGTGCATTACCCATGAGCATTAACTTAGAACTAACAGTTGACGATTACAAGAATATCATTAATTGGTTTGAAATTGCATTTGCAAAAAACAGTTCACAGAAGCCAACTGATGATACAACATTCAAGAAAGTTACTGTGATGTGCATGGCAAAGCTTGAGGAAATGAAAGAAGATGAAGAACAAAAAGAGTAACTCATTACTTCGGTATGACAGGTATGTACGAGAGTTGGAAGAACTAGAAAGAAAGCGAATTAGAAAATTAAAGCAAATCTTGCAACTTAGAGACAAGCTTGGAATCAAACCTGATGGCAAGTAAAAACTACGAGATAGGCAGACGTTTTGAATACAGAGTTCAGAATTGGTTTAGAAAGCATGGGTATTACGTTTCAAGAAGCTATGCGAGTAAAGGTCTTGTAGATTTACTAATCGTGCCACCATTTGTCAAAGACGGTTGGTATAACATTACACTTGGAATACAGGCAAAGAAGAATGGCTATGTTCCACCAGAAGAACGCAAGACTTTGGAAGAATGTAAAAACAAATGGCAAATGATGATATTGATTGCTTGGTCAGACAAGAAGCGTAAGTTAAGGTTCAGGACTGTTGACGGTGTAGAGATTCCCCTTGATTCACTCATTTACAAATAGTTCTCTTTATACTCAAAACTCTCAATTTGGTGTTGCCAACCAAGAAAAAAACCTCAAAAAAGACTGATAATATTTCTCATAATTGGGTAGCAGAAAAGCAGGAACATACACCAATACCTGCAACAAATTATGCTTCTGCATCACGTAGGCAATCAACTAATGATCATCTGTACATGTATTCCAATCCTAGTTACACAGACCAAGAGTTAGAATGGTTTGAAGATGTTTGGTCATCTAGTATTGCAGGTGCAGTAATTGACAAACTAATTGAGTATGTATTTGGTAACGGAATCAAACCTGTCTTTGAACTAATCAATGATGCAGAATTAGATGATGATCAAAAGAAAGAACAACTCAAAATGTATGAAGATGAACTTAACGAATTAATCGAGTATGATAAGAAAATTAGATTTGAAAAGAAACTCAAAGAAGCAATAACAAACTGCATGGTGTTTGGTAGATGTGTTGTTGCGTTTGAAGGCAGAGGATTACCAAGAGCATTAAAAATTATACACCCAAGAGACACAGGCAGAGTTTTCATTAATCAAAAAGATTGGTCACTTGAAAAAGTCATTACAACTTTCCCATCAGATGAGATTACACCAGACGATATGCTTTACTTGTGTAACAGACCTGATTCACCAAAAAGACGTACAATGTGGTATGGTTATTCAGACTTGCAAAGAGTTGTAGGAAGTGCAAGATCATGGCGAAGATTAATCGAAGCTGACATGCCAGAAGTTGTTTCATCAATGTGGGCAGGATATGGTATGTTCCTTGTTAAGAAAATGGGTAGGTCTAAAACAGATTCACAAAATGATATGAACACATTATTACAAAGTTTGAAGGCAGGAAGTTTCAATGCAGTTTCCGTTGATGCAAGTGATGAGGTAGAATATCACAGCTTAGACTTACAACCAAAGATTAAGGAAATGGTTGACTTGGCAAGTTTCTATGAAAGAATAATCATTGGTAACTTTGCAGTTCCATCTGCACTAATGGGTAGAGAGGAAGATCAAAATCGTGCAACATTAATTGGCAAAATCAATTTCTTCTTGTCTGGTGTTGTAAAGTCAAAACGTGATTGGATTGCTGACATGGTTTCACAACAATGGTATGAACGTAATATGATTAAGATGGGTATGGGTGATTTGTTAGACAAAGTTCGTGTCAAGACAGAGTTTGAATCAATCATTGTCGAATCATGGTTTGACCTAGTTGATTCAGTATTGAGAATTAAAGGAATATTCCCTAACATGCCTGATGATCAATTATTAGAATTATTGAACCTTGAAGAATTCAAATCGGAATTAGCACAGTCAACAACACCAACAACTGATGTGCCACAAGGTAATGTTCCAATCAATACTGCACAAGATATTGTCAATAAACAAATCAACAAGACCATTAATCAAACTGATACTGTATCTGCCAAAAAGATTGACGATGAAGTTATCAAAACAGCATTAGATGCAAAGAAGCTTGAGGTCTTGGATAACCTAGACAAGATGATAAAAGATGCAGGTAGAAAAACTAAAAGCAATAAGAAAAGCAGTTGAAGCTTTATCCATTCTTAGTGCTGAAAATACACAGCGAGTAGTGTTCACTACCCAAAACGACAATCGTGTTGATGATAGAATTTGTCTTGAATTATCTGGTATAGCATTTGATATTGATGATCCACTTAGACCTGTAATCCCACAAGACACACACCCTAATTGCAGATGTTATTACACAGATGAAGAAACAGGTGCAATCATTACAGACATTTCTAGCAGACGTTCAACAAGGGAACGTAACAAATTATCAGACAGACAGAGAATAAATCAAAACAAACGAGACAAGCAATATCTTACACAATACAAAATGGACTTGATTGTAGAAACCATGCAGGAAAACGAAGCTTGGCAAAAAAAGATACCTGACTTTCCATTCAAAGATGCAAGTATTGAAAAAATAACAAAGTGGGTAACTATGCTATGAATGATAAACTAGCACACTTCATTGTAGGGTTTATTCTAAGCATCATGGGATTGTTCTACTTTCCTATGATATTGTCAGGATTCTTTTTTGCATTAGGCAAAGAGTTTGTTGATTCATTAGGTTACGGTAAGGTGGAAGTCAAAGATGCGTTAGCCACAATATGTGGTGCAGGTATTGCCACAGGAATAGTTCTCTTAGTTACTGATCTAGGATTTTTAGTATGGCATTAATCAGGTTTGAAAATCAAGACAAGTTTTTCGTAAAATTCTTTCTATTAGATGCTTCATTGAACCTCAATAGGTGGGGTGTAACAAGACAATCCCTTGAAGCAAACCTCGAAACTTTTGTAGGAAAACCATTTGTTCTTACACCAAAGTTTGATCACCCATCAGCACAAGATGGCGATGATCTGTTAGTTCAACAGGAAAGATACAGAGTAGGTAATATCATCATGGTTGGAATTGAACAACGCACAGGCAAAGCATGGGGTGTTGCAGAAATTACTGATAACAATGCAAGAGATGTAATCAAGAACGGTGAAGTAAATTTTGTATCACCAAGTATAGTATTCAATAATTCAGACGAACAAGATGTTCATGGCAATTCAGTTATAGAACATTTTGAAGGCGCACATGTTGCAGGTGTAGCTGAACCTGCATATCACATTGACAAGGCACAGATCAAAGGAAGATGTTCTGGTAGTGAAGGTGAATGTGTTAAGCAATTACAAAAGGTCGAAGCTAGTGTAAGCCCATGTGGCAAATACGCAAACGTTGAGACACCTAACAAACTAATCGCTATGGCAGGTGCAGAGTGTGTCAAAAAATGTATTGATGCAAAAGTTGCAGAAGGAAAAACCATTGATGAACAGGCATTAGCAATTTGTTATTCAGAATGTTATGATAGTAAAGAGGGAAACATTGACCCACAATCCCTAGACAATATTACCAAAGTTGAGATGTTAAAGAAAAAAAAGAAAGAAGCTGACAATGGGGGTGAAGTCACAAGCAAGAACAAAGTTGTAAAAAAGATACCTGATGATGATGAAGAAAAGGCAAACAATACTTCCCTTAAGTCAAAACAATCCAAAAAATCTAACAACATGAAATCAAAGTACGCAGAAGAAAAATCAGACGATAAAGATGAAACTGCAAAAAGAGCAGAGGATTTATCCAACGAGGAAGAAAAGCGTTTTGACGAAGAAATAACTAAAGCTAAAGCCAAAAAGGCAGAGCATGACGATGATGAGGATTCCACCGAAGATGCTAACGATGAAAACAAACTTGATCTTACAGATAGACAAGAAGAATATCTAAAAGACAAGAAAGAATCTAAACTTGCAAGTCAAGTTAGAATCTTAAAATCAGAAGTAAAATCTTTGAAATCCCAAATCAGAAGAGCTAGAGTAGAACCAATCATTGATTCTATTTTAGATGCAAAATCCAAACTCGGAACTTTAAAGAGTGCAGAAGCAGAATACAACAAACTAATCAAACTCGACAGTGATACACTAGAAAGTTTGAAAGCAGATTACGACAAACTTGCAGAGGGTTCAACCTCACCAAGATTTGAAGTAAAATATGCTAGTGTTGAAAAAGGTTCAGCAGATGCAATCATGCAAAGAATTCGTGAAGGGGGTAGTTACTAATGGTCGCATCAGCAGGTGCATTTGCTAGATCAACTGACATAACTGTTCAACAGTTCAAGGTCAAAGCATCTACAACTATAACCATTGGTCAAGCAGTAGCTCTCGATTCATCAGGACATGCAGAAGTCGCAACAGGTTCAGCAGGTGACGTATCAAAAGGTCTATTCTGTGCAATCGAAACTGTGGATAACAGTTCAGGTAGTGCAGGTGACAAAAACATACGTGTAGCTGGTGGAAATAGTTTCTGCTATATGACAGCAGGTGGTGCGATTAAAGTTGGTGAGACAGTAAAACCTGCAACAGGTGGTAAAGTCGTTGCCGATTCAACTGCACTTGGTGCAAATGTAGTTTTAGGTCGTTACTTCGGAAAAGAAAACGAAACCGTTCCTTCCGATGCTACAACGAATGATGTTGTAATTGTGAGGTTAGGATTGTAGATATGACCAAAAAAGATACTGCAATTACTTATTCGCCATATACCAAGAAATTCTATCAAGGTTCTTGGGATAAAGACGGCACAGACTTTAGTAGAGACTATGGCATGACTGCTCTAGCAAAACTAAATCTTGATGCTGACATTGGTGATGGAAGAATTGAACCAATCAATTACGAAACATTCAGACAAGCAGAACGTGATTTCAAGAGTGGTAACATTGACGGAACTTCATTGTCCAACATTACTGTTATCGATTTGCTCGAACAAGTTGTAAGAAAAGAATGGCGAGACTTTAACGCAATTAATGCAGTTAGAAGAATCCCAGTTCCTAAATTACAAATGAACGTGCCAATCACTAACAAATATGGTGCAAACAAGAAAGTGCCAGAGTTAGCACAAGCAGACCAGAAATCTAACACCTTTACACAAGCACAATTACGTTTGTGGAAAAACGTTGTTAGTATTTACGAATCTGACGAATCACAATTAAAGGGAACAATCAATCCACTCGAATTTGAAATAGAACAAGCAAGTGGTGCTTTAGCACAATCTGCTAACGAACAAATCGTTACAGAAATTGAAGCAGGACTTGCAACTCAAGGTGCAGGGGATTGGGGAGCTATGACAACAGCAGGTGATTTCTCGGCTAGAAACCCACTCAACGATATTGTTGATGCAGTTACTACAATCACAGGAAATCATTTCAGACCTGATACAATGACAGCACACCCTCGTGTAATATCTGATTACCAATCTAATACATACATTCATGCTAGTACAAGACCTGACACTCGTCAGATCAGTGGTGTATTCCCACTAGACAAGATGCCAAACATCAACACAGTCGTTGACGTTGGATTTACAAACACAGTCGCATGTGTTTTCGATTCAAGAGGTGCATTGTTAGGTGAGGGTGCAACAATCGCTGAATCTTTCAGAGATCCTTACAGAGGTGCAGACGGTTACATAATTCGTCAGTTCCTACAACCAAAAGTCACAACATCTGACATTGGTGTAAAACTAACAGGTTGTTCAGCATAGAAGTATAACAATATGGAAACTAATTCCATTCCTTCTTTCTTTTATTCAAACACAACAAGAGAATGTTATCATGGTTGAATTTGGTGAAGCAAATCTTAATGGAAGCAGACCACAACTTTACAGAAAGTTACAACAAAACATAATTCAAGGTGGTGGCAATACTGCTGTTATCAATACCGAATCACTACGTTATCTCACAGAAAAAGAAGTAGAGGAACATGAGTAATGGCATTTGTTTACTTTGTCCTACAAGACACAAAAGATTTGTTGAATGTTCCATTGAATGTCGAGAGTGAAGATTCTATCTTAGAACAACTTGGAACTAAAGCTGATCAATATTTTACTAATCAAATGACTGCATACGCAGAACTATTACCCCTAACAGGTGGCAATCTTACAACAGCACAACAGGCAACTAACCAATATGTTGCATCATTATACATGGCAAGAAAACAGAACTTTGAATCTGCAAAGTATTGGGAAGAAAGATACAAGGAAACAACAAATACGCTTATCGCACTTTTGACTTCTGACCCAACTAACAGAACTAAACGTGTGTCTGTTACACTACCATACACAACTGAACCACTCAAAAGTGACAGTGGACTAGAATACTAACGAATAGTTCTCTTAATCCTAAACGTACTCAAATTCTTATGTCACATCACATGGAAGGCAATTTCAAAGATTATGAAAACAATTTTTCATGTAACACAATAGAAGAATGGATTGCACATCTTGGTAAAGTGGAAATGCGATACGTTGGTGAAGGCGAATGTGTAACTTGTGGTGAGAGAGTAGAATTTGATTGGACAGGCAAATTAAAGAACGGTAAAACTTTCCCAAATGTTTTGTGCAAGGGGTGTAAAGAACAATGAGTAATTTAATTGACAATATTAACAATGGCGATGCTTTTGATTATTCAGTTAATCATGGTAGTAATCTAAACGAATCAAGTTTAATTCATGGTTACGTTACTGTTGTAAAAAACGAAGGCAGAGAAGATGAAGAAATACTTTGTAAAAATAAACATAATTTATTGACCAATGCAGGTAGAGATTATTTCCACGATCAATGTTACAAAAACACATCAGCAGGTGGTGCAGGTTGTAACTTTATTGCATTATCAGAAAACTCTAGTGGTGCAAGTGCTACACATACAGCAGTTGCAAATGAGATTACAACAAACGGTTTAGCACGAGCAATTTCTTCACCATCACATTCAACAGGAACTAACACAACAACTTTAACTAAAACATTTACTGCATCAGGAAGTTTTACAGCAGTACAGCTTTCAGGAATTTTAAACGCAAGTTCAGGTGGAACATTAGGAAACGAAGCTACATTCACTTCTGTTGCATTAGTTACAGGCGATACATTAGCTGTTACGTGGACACTCACGTTAGGGTGATAACACATGGCTAGAACAGGCTATGGTGTTACGACACATTCAGTAGTAGCATCAGGAACTAATGATGCAAACAAAGAAGTCAGTTTAGATGCTTGGAACGCTAATCATGTAAAATCAGAAGCAGGAATGTTGGGCTTTACAAAACAAAGTGCAACAATATCTGGTAACGCTATTTCAGTAACAGGAACATTAATCGAGATACAAACTGATGGAACATTAAACATAATCACACCAACTGATGCAAACGAATTTGATCTTATCTACTTAATTGCAAAATCAACTGCAACATCTGTCACTATAACACATGATGCAGGTGGGGGTGCAGGTAAAATTAGATTGTTATCAGCAGGTAATGAAACACTATCCACAACAAGTCCAATGATCTTGATGTGTAGAACAATATCAAGTGCAAAAGAGTGGGTGCAATACGGTGGGGGTATTGTAAATGCTCTAAACGATATTGGTGATGTAAATATTACAAGTGTAGCAAATGAAGATGTTTTGGCTTATGATTCTACAACATCAAAATGGATTAATCAATCAGCTAGTGAAACAGGTAGGGTTACAGCAGATTCTACTACAACATTCACAAACAAAACTTATGATGCAGATGCAACAGGAAACAATCTAACTAATGTTGAAAATGCAAACATCAAAGCAAGTGCAGGAATAGATGCAACTAAGATTGCAGATGGAACTGTCACAAGTGCAGAATTTCAATATATCAATACTTTATCTTCTAATGCACAAACACAATTAGATGCAAAACAAGCAAGTTTGACTTTTGGCATATCAAGTGGAAATGTTACAAAGGCAGGTTCAGGTATTGTTGATGATGATTTTATTAGAATAGATGGAACTACAATGGAAGGTAGAAGTGCAAGTGAAGTCTTAACAGACATTGGTGCTTCACCAACAGCAGGTTCATCAAGCATAGTCACAACAGGTGCATTAAACTCTGGTTCTATTACAAGTGGATTTGGTGCTATTGATAACGGTGCAAGTGCAATTACAACCACAGGAACT
>MDSW01054700.1_pt1 | contig 11774 bp, 11 predicted proteins | sample 811171 | NCBI WGS metagenome assembly MDSW01 (sample SAMN05326641, study PRJNA326480) | marine metagenome | isolation source: seawater | place: Atlantic Ocean: North West | collected 2012
AAATCCGTATGAAGCATTTATAGCATGCAAAATTGGCAAAAGAGAACCTTCTTTATCTTTATTATCCTCAATAATATCTTCTATTTTTTTTTGATCCAAAACTTCACTCACAATTGTTCAATTTATAATAAATATTATTTTTATATTACTGTATTTTATTTTAAATAATATAGTTTTATTTAAAAAAATATTTCGCAACCAAAAATGGGCTACATATTAAAATAATATAAATACCCAACATTAAAATAAATTCGAAAAAATTTATTACAAAAATATCAATAAAAAAATTTTACGCTTTAGAAGTATTTAAAAAAGAGGAAATTTCAGACCTTACTATATCTGGCTCCTCTAACATCATCATATGACCACAATTTGGTATAACTATTTTACTTGATTTATCTATATTATTTTCTAAAACTTTAGTACTTTTAACAGGAGTCATCATATCTTCAGCACCACAAATTATCAATGTTGGACACAAAATATTTTTTAATAATTTATTATCTTCATCATAATTTTTTACAGCCATTAAGTCTGAAAAAAGAACACCTTTAGAACTAGACTCAAGTAATTTCATTGAAGAACCGGTTAACCACACACCAGGAACTATATTTTGCCCTAAATGAGAAGAATTACTGTGACCCCACATTGTGATAAAATTAAAAGCATCCTGACTATTTTTTTTTGCGTTTGATAATAATTCATCACTAACTTTCATAGGCATACAAACGCCAAGAAGTACTAGTTCTGAGATTATTTTATTATCAATTTTTGCTAATTCTATTGAAATTAAGGCACCAAGACTATGACCAATAACTGCAACTTCTTTTATATTAAGTTGATTAATAGATTTGCTAATCGTATTGGCTATATACTTCACATCATCCGATGCTTCACCCAAAGATTGGCCATGTCCCTTTAAATCTAATGCAATTACTGAATAACCTTTGTTTGCAAAGTATCTTGATTGTTGAGACCAAACGGTATGATCCATACCTGCCCCATGAATAAAAACTATACATTTTTTACCTGAATCAAAATCTTTTCCACCATTAGCTGCAAAAATACTTTCATTGTTTATACTAATATGCATATCAAACTCTTTGTGATGAATTAAGAGCCTGTTTCAGGTCATATATTAAATCATCATAATCTTCAATACCAATTGAAAGCCTTACCAGTTCCTCTCCAATACCTGCTGATTTCAACATTTCTGGAGTCATTTGCTGATGAGTTGTACTTGCTGGATGTATAACCAGAGATTTAGCATCACCAATATTAGCTAAATGTGAAAAAAGATTTAATTTTTCAATAAATTTCTTACCTGCCTCTTTTCCACCTTTAATTCCAAATGTAAGTATTGCACCTGAGCCATTCGGTAATATTTTCTTTGATAATTTATAGTCTTTGTGACTTTCAAGACTTGGATAGCTAACCCATGATACATTTTCATTTGACTCTAAATACTCAGCAACATTATATGCATTTTCACAATGTTGCTTCATTCGTACAGATAAAGTCTCTACACCCTGAATTATATAAAATGCATTAGAGGGACTCATACACGCTCCAAAGTCTCTTAAACCTTCAGACCTAGCTCTCATAATAAATGCAGTCGGACCAAATTCCTCAAAAAAGTTTAACCCATCATATCCTTCATATGGTTGATTTAAAGTAGGAAAGTTTTTAGCACTTCCCCAATCAAACTTTCCTCCATCTATAAGAGCGCCACCGATTGCAATACCATGACCTCCTAAAAATTTTGTAACTGAGTGCATCACAATATCAGCACCCAAATCTATAGGCTTTGACAAATATGGTGTTGTAAAAGTTGAATCAATCATTAAAGGTAAAGAATTACTATGAGCTATATCCGCAATAGCAGGTATATCAAAAACTTCTAAACCAGGATTACCTATGGTTTCACCGTATATAAGTTTAGTATTTGCTTGAATAGCAGATTTAAATCCATTGATATCTCTAGGGTGTACATAAGTAGTATTAATTCCAAACCTTGGTAATGTATATTTCAACATGTAATGTGTACCACCATATAACGCAGATGATGCAACAATATGAGAATCTGAACCCATTAAAGTTACTATTGCCAAATGTAATGCAGCTTGACCACTAGCAGTACAAACTGAACCCACTCCACCATCTAAAGCTGCTAATCTCTCCTCAAGAACTGAAACAGTAGGATTAGATATTCTGGAATATATATGACCCGAACGTTCCAAATTATACAAAGAAGCTGCTTGCTCTACACCCTTAAAAACATAAGAGGTGGTTTGATAAATAGGTACAGCTCGGGCACCAGTTAATGGATCAGGTCTATGACCTGCATGAAGAGATAAAGTTTTAAAATTAAATTTTTCAGAACCGGACATATAAATTCCTTTACTCACTAGGCATATATTAAAATAATAAAATATACTACCTTAAAAAAGTAAATTATTTATATTTTAATTGAAAAAACATGTATATTTAATTTTTGTTAAAATACAATTAAATTATATTATAGCCCTATAATTTTAAGGACTTTAAATTGAAATTTGCTCATTTTTCCCATGTTTGGGCTAAACCAAATATATCTCCTAGCCAAAGATATAACCAACTTTGGAGAGAAATAGAACTTTGTGATCAGCTAGATTTTGATTATGCATTTTGTGTTGAACATCATTTTAGACCTGATGAAAGCCTTATGTCATCTCCAAGTTTATTTGCAACAGGAGCAGGCTTAAAAACGAAAAATCTTAGAGTTGGGCCAATGGGTTATATAGTTCCTCTTTATAACCCGCTTAGACTTGTTGAGGAAATTGCAATAATTGATCAAATGTTAGAAGGTAGACTAGAGTTAGGTTTAGTGCCAGGAGTAAATCCACTATATTTTGAGCCTTTTAATATAAAGTATAATGAAAGAAAATTACCGACAATAGAGTTTGTAGACTACCTAAAAGCTGCATTTACAAATAAAGAAAAATTTGACTTTGTTAGTAAAAATTTTGTTACAAAAGATGCAAAGTTAGCCGTTAAGCCTCATCAAATCCCCCATCCTCCGTTATGGATACAAAGTAGAGACTCAGAAACATTAGAATTTTGCGCAAAAAATGGAATAAACACAGGCTATTTTTTAGTTTATCCTCGAGAATTAGCATTTATACAGTATAAAAAATTTTTATCTAATTGGAAAAGTTATGGATGGAAAAATAAGCCCAATATTGCTTATTCTACTGTTGTTTATGTTGATGAGACAGATGAAAAGGCAATTGATACAGCGCTAATAAGAGCCAGTAAAGCATATGAGGGTATTCTAGAGCCACCTGAAACCGGTTCTTTTGAAGAGAGAGTTTCAAGATTTGAAAAAAGGGTTAATGCTACTAAGGACCTACAAACTGCTAATCTCATGAAAAATATGTTTAATCCTAACTATATTTTTGAAAATGATTTAATGTTTATTGGCTCTCCTGAAACAGTAATTAGAAAATTAAAAGATACTGCTACATCAGGACACTTCAACACTTTTTTTGGTGAATTTAATTTCTCTGATCTTCCAGAAGAAGACTTAATGCGATCAATTAAATTATTTGGCCAATATGTAATACCTGAATTAAAGAAATTTGAACCATTTTAAATAGGGAAAATAATTGACAGCTATTTTATGGGGATTGCTTGGTGCGTTACTTATAGGAACTTCTGACACAGTAGCGCGAATAACTAGCCAAAGACTCTCTATAACAGTACTTATTTTGTTTATTATGAGTCTATCAACACTTTTAATGACATTATGGTTCTGTTTTACATGGAATTGGCCATCATGGCACCTTTACAGTTGGTCAGCATCAGTAATTTCTGGTTTTTTGAATTTGATTGCAGTAGCATTTCTATATAAAGCACTTGCTCGAGGACCAGTTTATGTTGCTTCTCCTGCATCAGCTAGCTATTCGGTGATATTGATAGTAATTAATATAACTGTTGGAGAATTATTTACACTCACACAGCTTTTAGCATCTATTGTGGTTTTCTTTGGAATAGTAATGCTTTCAGTTGAAACAAAAAATATTAATGATAAAAATTATTCTTCAAGATGGCTTAGAGTTACTACTCTTCTTGGCTTAGGAGCTGGCTTTACTATAGCTCTTAGGTTTTTCTTTGCACAAGAATCAATTGATTTTTTAGGAGCAGAGCATGCTCTATATTTAAATAGGGTTAGTGCTTTTATTTTTATTTTAATTTTTTTTATTTTTAAAAATTTAAATAAGAAAGATGAATTCCTGCCTAAGGGAAATACTACAATTCTGGTTATTATACAAACTATTCTAGAAACTCTTGCTTTAGCAGCATTTCTATATGGCTCTATGAATAGTGGAAGAATTGGAGCAACTATAGGATTTTCTACTTTTGCAATAGTAGCTTCTTTAGTTTCTTGGATTTGGCTAGGTGAAAAAATACCCACTAATAAATTTCTTTGGATAATAATAATTACATTTGCTATTATTTTTTCAATTGCTTATGCACCTAATTGAAATATTTTTTAAAAGGCCCTTCTAACAATTCTACATGAGAAATCACCTAGTTGAGCTGAAAGCACACCGAGAGGTTGATACGCTCTTTCAGTAATTAATTTTAATTTAAAGTCATCAAACCTAAACCTATGTAGAGGGACTTTGAGTATTTTTTTATTCTGTATCTCATCACTGTAAGAAAACCAGACTAATTTATTCTTATCTTTATTTTCTAATTCTACAAATGACCAATCACTCCATTTATCTTGAAGCGTTATTTTATCAATTTGCTTAATACTAACTAAAGAAAATTTAGAACCATTCTCTTCTATTTTATTAATTTGAAAACGTATAGGATCTTTTTGAAATGCATCTATTTTTTTAGATTCACAATTGTATTCAGTAATTAAAGACCAAGCATTTTCACTAAAAGAAAAAAATACTAAAAATGAATAAAAAATTAATTTCATAATAACCTCAACTAAATAATATTAAGATAGCATTGTAGAAAGAGACATAATCTTTTCATACATCGGATATAGTCTAGTATACTTATTATTTTCATCATCTAAATAATATTGTTTTATTATATCAAAAGTAAGATTATCCTCGCCTAAAAAAATTAAAAATATGTTAAAATAATAATCATTAGTTTTAAGATCTTGAAAAAAAATAGAATTTTGCTCAGTTAAATTATAATTGAAAAATAATGGTAAAAGCTCTTTCTTCTGCTCTAGTGGAAAAATATTGTATGCCTGCCTAAAATAATTTTGGATATTTTCCTTACCCTTATTTAATACAGTTTCTTTACTCTCACCATCAATTATCGTTATTCCAGAATATCTACTATAATTTTTTATTAATTCAATGGAAATCTCTTGAAGCACGCTTTCTTTAATAGCAGATATAGCAATCTGATGCTCTTCAGATGTGAAATCTGACCCAGATAAAAAATTCTTATGTGCTTTCTCATCTCTGACCAAAATAGCGTTATCTTTAGTATAAAGTATGATTAATTGTTTTAATCTGCTAATATCGTAGTCATTTAAGTTCATTGCTAACAATATACATTTTATTTAATATTTAATTACAAAAAAATTTGGGTTAAATTTAAAAACATAAGAGAAAACTAATAATATATCATGCTTTATTTAATTTTTAAATCGCTTATATCTGGGCTTATGATAGGAATAATCTCAGAAGTAGCAAAAAAATACCCAGGTTTAGGTGGCCTTATTGCATCATTGCCACTAATTTCAGTAATTGGTATTATATGGATATGGAATGATACACAAAATTTAAGCAAAATAGTTGAACATTCATACTCTACACTTTTTTTTGTTATACCTTCACTTCCCTTTTTTATTATACTTCCTGTATGTTTAAAGAATGGATTTTCATTTTGGATATCAGTTTTAACTGCATGCATTGTGACAATACTACTGTATATAATAATGATTAAATCAAGTTCAATATTTGGAATTAAAGTATAAAATATTATTAATATGAATTATCAAAATAAAAATAATCAATTATGGCCTTTTAGTAATAGTTATCTAAATCTACCCGAAAATTTTTTTGAAATTCTTAAGCCTGAAAAAATTAAAAATCCTAAATTAATTAAGCTTAATAAATCCCTATCCATAGAGTTAGATTTAGATATACAAGATACTAATTTAGTAAAGGATTTATTTTCTGGTAATTATATACCTGAAAGTGCCAAAACGATTGCTCTTGCTTATTCTGGTCACCAGTTTGGTAATTTTGTTCCAAACCTTGGAGATGGAAGAGCTATTCTCCTTGGTGATTTAGTTGATAAAAATGGAGACTTAAAAGATATTCAACTTAAAGGAAGCGGAAAAACTAAATTCTCTAGAAATGGAGATGGAAAGGCTCCTCTTGGTCCCGTAATAAGAGAGTACATAATCAGCGAAGCCATGAATGCTTTATCTATTCCAACAACTAGATCACTAGCAATAATTTCAACTGGTGAAAATGTTATTAGAGAAAAAACATTACCTGGCGGGATTCTTACTAGAGTAGCATCTAGCCACTTAAGAGTTGGAACATTTCAATATTGCCAACTATTAAATGACCTAGATAAGTTAAAAAAACTTTGTGATTATACAATTAATAGACATTTCCCATTAATAAAAAATAATAAAAACCCATACCTTGATTTATTATTGGAAATTCAGGAAAAACAAACACTTTTAGTTTCAAAATGGATGAGCGTAGGTTTTATTCATGGTGTAATGAATACTGATAATACTTCAATCTCAGGAGAAACTATAGATTTTGGCCCATGTGCATTTTTGGATGCATATAATCCTAATGCAGTATTTAGTTCTATAGATTTTAACGGAAGATATTCATTTAACAATCAACCTGGAATTGCACAGTGGAATCTTGCTAGGTTTGCAGAGTCTATTCTACCATTAATTAATGATAATGAAGAATTAGCAATTTCTCAGGCAAATGAAATTATAAACGAATATCCGAAAATTTTTAAAAAAAAATGGCTTAATATTATGAGAAAAAAATTAGGCCTTATAAAAATAGAGAAAAATGATGAATCTTTAATAAACAATCTTCTAAATATTATGTCAAAAAATAATCTTGATTTTACTGAAACTTTTAGAAATCTAAGCAATCAGTATATTTTAAATCAAGAAAATAATAGAGAAATAAATATTTGGAAAAATCAATGGAATGAAAGAATAAAAAAAGAAGAAACAGATTTTGAAAAAATATCTTATCAAATGAATAAAATTAACCCGTTTTATATTCCAAGAAATCATCTTATTGAAAAAGTAATCAATGAAGCAATAGAAAATGATAATTTTCAACCATTAGATAAAATTCTTGATCTAATTTACGAACCGTATTCAGAAAAAGTTGATGATCACTTTTATAAAGCTACTCCAGAACCTGAGGAAAGGGTCTTTCAAACTTTTTGCGGTACTTAGTTATTCAAAACTAGTCTATTAAATCAATAATTTTTTTAATATGATCAGGTGTTGTGCCACAACAACCTCCAATAATATTTACACCCATTTTCAACCAATCATTACATACACTTGAAAATTGTTCAGGAGTGACAAGTGTATTATGATTATGTTTTGAGTAATCATAATCAATTATTTCAGGATAAGCCATTATCTGATTTGACCAATGAATAGATAGATACTTAATTACTTTATAAGTAACATGAATATTTGAGTGCATAATTCCGAATACATCTGGATTGAAACTTTTTAAAGCGTTATATATATCATCTAATTTCTTAATTTCAGGTTTTCTATAACCTTCATCTATACTTTGTTTTCTCTCTATAGAAAGATCGTAACCAATTATTTCCCCATATAAACTCTCACTACAACTTAACCCAACCCACACTGGTAAACCTATTTCTTTAACAACCTCTAAAAGTCTACAAGAATGTTCTATGTCTAGCATCATTTCTAATATAAAAATATCAACTCCAGAATCAGCTAAAATATCTGCCATTTCTCTATAATTATTGATCTCAGTATTTATGTCTGGAATAAAATCTGGATCTGGATATCCTTTGCCTTTTTTCCAAGCTAATGTGTTGGACATGCTACCAGCAATTAAAATATTTTTAGAAGGAGCAACATTAAAACAAGCTTCTTTTGCGAGGCGAACTGCATTTTGATTAATTGTTTTTGTTTCATTTCCCAAACCAGAACCTTCTAAAACATGTCTACAAGATGAGAAAGTGTTTGTAGTAATTACATCAACACCAATTTCAAGATATTTCTCATGTATCGATCGAACTATTGCAGGATGAGTTTTATTTGCTATTGCTGACCATGAAATATTATCAATTTTTCCGCCCAATCTGGATATTTCAGTGCCTGTAGCACCATCAAGAACTAAACATTGTCTTTTATTCATTTATAATAATTTTATTAAACCCTTAATAATTATTCTATTAAGAAGACGTCCAACCTCCATCGACAACAATAGATGTGCCAGTAATTAAAGATGAAGCTTCAGATGCTAAAAAAATTACAGCACCCATAATATCTTCGACTTCCCCAACTCGTCCAATTTTAATTTTTTCTTTTATCCAATTTACACGGTCACGATTTAAAAATGTATTTTCAGTTAATGCAGTCCTAATAAATGTTGGGCAAATAGAATTAACCCTAATACCAAATGGGCCCCATTCTGTTGCCATAGATTTTTGAAAACCCTCTAATGCATGTTTTGATCCACTATAAACTGCCCTTTCTGGACCTCCTACTTTAGACATTTGACTTGAAATAAACACAAACGAACCTGGCAATCTTTTTGATATTAATTTTTCCGCAAAAGCTTGGGCAAAAAAATAAGCCCCCTTAGTATTAACTGACATTATATTATCATAATCATGCTCTGTTGTTTGAATTGATAAAGTATGCTTTGCTAAACCAGCACTAAATACAGCAATATCATAAGTATGTTGATTTTCAAAAAAAAATTTTACGTCTTCAGATTTAGTAACATCTAATTTTTTATATTCAGAACTCCATCCTTTTTCATTAATTGAATCGACAATATCTTGTAAAAGGTCTGTTCTTCGAGAAGCTAATGTTACACTAGCTCCAGCTGAAGCGAGAGCAACTGAACACCCTAAACCTATTCCACTGCTTGCACCAACCACAACTGCTCTTTTCCCATCAAGACGAAATGAAGGTGTTTTAGGTAATTTGATCAATCAGAAGCCTCACCATATGGAATGTCTTTCCCTCCATACCTTCTTATTCTGATATTTGCTTGCTCTGCGTGGCCAATGAAACCCTCTAATATGCATAACCTAGAGCAATACTCCGCAACTTTTACTGCAGCTTCATCAGTTAATATTTTTTGGTAAGTATGAGTTTTTATGAACTTACCAACCCATAATCCACCAGTATACCGTCCTGCTTTTTTCGTTGGTAAAGTATGGTTAGTACCAATAACTTTATCTCCATTTGAAACATTAGTTCTTGGACCTAGAAAAAGTGCCCCATAATTTCTCATTTTATTTAGAAAGAAATCATCATTTTTTGTCATTACTTGGACATGCTCTGATGAAATTTGATTAGAAACTTCTAACATTTCATCAAAATCTGCGCATAAAATTACTTCACCAAAGTTTTTCCAACTTTGACCTGCTGTTTCTTTAGTAGGAAGCACTTTGAGAAGTTTATCAACTTGAATAATTGTTTCATTTGCAAGTTTTTCTGAGTTAGTTACAAGTATACAGGGAGAATTATAGCCATGCTCAGCTTGACCTAATAGATCTGTGGCACATATTTCTCCATCTACTGTTTCATCAGCTATAATCAAAGTTTCAGTAGGGCCAGCAAATAAATCTATGCCCACCCTTCCATAAAGTTGTCTTTTTGCCTCAGCAACATAAGCATTACCAGGCCCAACTAACATATCAACAGCTTTTATTTTTTTTGTACCAATTGCTAAAGCACCAACTGCTTGAACCCCACCTAAAGTGTAAATTTCATTTGCTCCAGCAAAATGCATTGCAGCTACAATAGCAGGATTTGGCTCCCCATTATGAACAGGGGCAGTTGATACTATCCTCTTTACTCCAGCAACTTTAGCTGTAACCACCGACATATGCGCAGAAGCAACCATTGGAAATTTTCCTCCAGGAACATAACAGCCAACAGAGTCAACCGGGATATTTCTATGTCCCAGAATAACTCCTGGCAAGGTTTCTATTTCTATATCACTTAAACTTTCCAATTGTTTCTCAGCAAACCGTTTAATTTGTTCTTGTGCAAATAAAATATCTTGCCTATCTCTTTTAGAAACTTTTGAAATTGCATTTTCAATTTGGTTTTCTGACAAAATAAAACTATCTGGTGTATAATTATCAAATTTTTTTGACATTTCTAAGATAGCTTCATCACCTCTATTCTCAATATCAAATAAAAGCTGTTCTACTGTTTTCTTAATCTGCAAATCATCCGCTGATCTCTCAGCATGAGATTTACTTTTCTTTATATATTTTGCCATAAATTAATCAACTAAACTTTTTTTTAATCAAATAAGTAATATATGTAGAATTCATCTAAAAAAGATTATAAATTTATTATAATAATACACAACAAAAATTTAAATCTAATTCTAAAAAATATATTGAGAAAATTATGCAGCATTTTGAATTTAACACTACAACTCTTATAAAATTTGGCTCTGGTTGTTTGGAACAGCTAGGAGATATTACTTTAAAAAAAATTGGAAAAAAAATATTGATTATTACTGATAAAGGTATAATAGAAACAGGTATTATTGAAAAAGCACTTAAAAGCCTTAAAGATGCAAATATAGAGTATACAATTTTTTCAGACGTTCAAGCTGACCCCCCAGAATCAAATATATTAGAATCAACAAAACTATCTATTGAAAGGTCAGTTGATGGAGTAATAGGAATTGGAGGAGGGTCCTCTTTAGATGTTGCAAAAGTAACAGCCGTTTTATCTAAAGGACAAGAACAATTAAAAGAAATTTATGGCATTGATAATATTAAAGGCGATAGACTTCCACTAATCCTAATACCTACTACAGCTGGTACTGGGTCAGAGGTAACACCTGTTTCTATAGTGACTACTGGTAAAAGTGAAAAAATGGGAGTAGTTTCAAATAAAATAATCCCAGATGCTGCAATTTTAGATCCCGAATTAACTTTGGGGCTCCCACCTCAAATTACAGCAGCTACAGGAATTGATGCAATGGTTCATGCAATTGAAGCTTTTACATCAAAGAATAAAAATAATAACCCTATCTCAAGAAGCTTGGCAAAAAAGGCACTAAGACTAATGGGTAAATCTATAGAATTAGCAGTGCATAATGGCTCTGATATTGAGGCTCGATCAAACATGTTACTAGGCTCTATGTTTGCAGGACAAGCTTTTGCAAATTCTCCAGTTGCTGCTGTTCATGCTTTAGCCTATCCCATTGGTGGACATTTTAAAGTTCCTCACGGTCTATCAAATGCTCTTGTTCTTCCACATGTACTAAAATTCAATGCAATTACGAAACCTCATATTTATTCAGAAATTGCTTATTGTGTTTTTCCAAATTTAAAAGGAAATAGCAACCAGGAGATAGCACAAGAATTTGTGGATAGCTTAAGTGATTTATCAAAAAAATGTGGTTTACAACAAAGACTCAGCGAAGTTGGAATTAAAAGTAGTTCATTAAATATGTTGGCTAAAGAAGCAATGAATCAGTCTCGACTTCTTGTTAATAACC
>MDSW01127044.1_pt1 | contig 11774 bp, 9 predicted proteins | sample 811171 | NCBI WGS metagenome assembly MDSW01 (sample SAMN05326641, study PRJNA326480) | marine metagenome | isolation source: seawater | place: Atlantic Ocean: North West | collected 2012
AAGAATAATACTAACGTTACTTTTAATACCGGCATACGCTATTGCTGATGAAGATGCTGTAAAAGCAAAAGAAGAGAAAACAGAAGTTAAAGAAGAAAAATCAGACGACAATTCTGAAAAAGTAGAAGATTCTTCAGGCGGTCTTAATGCTAGTGACATCGCTAGTCTATTAGCTCTAGCCTTTGGTGCAGCTATGTCTGCAGATGAAGAGGATGGTGGTTCATCAGAACAAACTGGTCCATTTACACCTCCAGATCCTACACCGGCACCTACACCGGCACCTACACCGGCGCCTACGCCAGCACCTACACCGGCACCTACACCTGATCCAGGTACTGGTACTGGAACTGGAACTGGTACAGGTACTTAATTCTTATATTTTCTTAGGTGGCGGTAGAGATTATCTTTTCGTATTAGTTTTGCGCCTGGATCTTTAGTTAAAGGACGCCATAGGAAGTTAAACCAATCTCCAGAGATTGGTATTTTAAAATAAAGACCCTTATCAAAACTTCCTTCCCCAAATTGTTCTGCAGTAACATCAGTTTTTGTAAAAAAAGCGCCCATAACAACCCCGTTTTTAAATCTTCTTGATATATCAAAGGTATAACCTTTGTCTCCAGCTAAATATTCGCCATAAGAAAGATGCAAAGAGAAAGGAGAAAGAAATCTATCTTCTTCATGCTCATAATAAAAATTGATATGTCCAGTTGTATTTGAATAATCTAGTAGGCCAAAAGCTAAATCATAATCTCTCTTATACACTTTGAATGCTTCAAAACCAAGAGCAAAAGGAAGGTTATTTTTGTTCCATAGATACTCTATGCCATAACCACTAAACATTTCTTCAAATATACCTGCAGATATCTGTATATGATTGTTTTGAGATAAGGTATGAAAAAAATCTAATTGCGATCTACCTAGAATGACTCTATTTTGAAAATTACTTAAGTAGTCTTTAATATCTGACCTAACCTGATTTGGGTAAGTATCATCAGGAGGTATGTAAAGGTCATCAAAATCTTGCCATAAGGCATATTTTAGATTCGTGCTCCAAAATAACTTATTTTTAAAAACATATTGAGTATTAAATTCAGCCATGAGTGCTGTTTTTAAAAAACCTTCCCTTCCAGCAATGAAAGGCCTTATAACAAGATCCGGGGAATAAAAAAATCTTGAATCTTTTTCCCTAGAATATAATGTCTCAATTTTATTTGAATCAATGCCTATAAAGCTTTCTTTCTCTACTTCTTTAGCCTTCAAACCATTTATTTCATAGCTGATCACAACTTCTTCATAATCTATGCCTGAATCAATAATTGATTTATTTACATTTGAATTAAGAAAAGTCAGATTTGAATAAGAGTTATATTCATGCACATCTAAAATCAATAGATCGTCTGATTTGCTAATTTTTTGGACTTCAATTTCATTAAAATCTAGAAGAGACCTTAATCTTCCAACAGAAGTTTCTTCATAGGGTTTATTATTTTTATAAGGTTTTGAAACATGCTTTGATGAATTGCTTTTCCATATAAATTTTAATCCTACATAATCTCCTCTTTCATAATTAAGAGCTACATTAAGATTATCTCTTCCAATATACTCGAAACCAAAACTATAATCTGAGCTTCTTTCCGGAAAGCCTTCACTGAGAGGTATCTCAGTTGAGTCAAGTTCAAACTTAAACAGCCAATTATCATGAAATAGATAACTTACTCCTCCGAAAATTCCTACATTATCCCCAGAAAAGAAATCTTCTAAGCTTATATTTCCGCCTTGTCCTACATTACTGTCTCGAACTAAAAATGATTTATCTAAATCTGCAAGAGGATTATTCTGTTGGAATTGTCCATTACTTAATCTACCCCATCCAAGTCCAAGATGTATATCTATATTATCTATTCCATAACTTCCCACGATATATTCTGATGAGAATATACCTGTACCACCAATATCGTTGAAACCAATAGCTATTGCAGGAAATCTACCTTCAGCTTTTAAACGAAATTTTGCATTAAAGCCTTTATCTTTATAATCTTGCCATTCAAAATAAGGCCTTCCTTTTATGCTTGTATAAAATACTGATGCTTCAAACCAATCATAAGGCATCATTGTTAAAGTAATTCTGTTTTCTGGGTCGCCTCTATACATAGTAAATGCTGAAGAAGATTCATCATAAAATCTAGCAGTAGGAGTATTTATTAGGCCGATAACGCCATGATTATTAGGATTATTATATCTAATAGAATCTGAGAATATGAAATTGTTAATTATTAGTAAAAAAAATACTAATCTAATCTGAGATTGCATTTAAAGAAGCTGCTGAGAATGCTATATCGGCTATTATATTTGTTGCCATACTAACCAAAGGAAGAGCTTCAAATTGGTCAAGATTTCTAGGCACAACGATAGTATCTCCTGGATAAATAATTGTTTCTCCAGAAAAAATACTACTTGATGTCTCTACAGACAGACCATTTGCTCTAATTATGAATACTGCTCTTTTATCTGCATAATCTGAGAACCCTCCAGCTGCTTCAATATAATCTTTATATTTCATAGATTTATTAAAAATAAAAGATGAAGAATTTAAGACCTCACCTTGAACTATAACTTCATACGACATTGAAGGAATAGAAATTAAATCTCCTTCTTTCAGCACAAAAGAACTTGAAGTTGTAGAATTAGGATCAAAATTTCCAGCCACTCTTCCAGTTGGATCAGCTAATTCTGAAAGCAAAAGAATTGACTCTATATCCAACATACCTCTATCAGATATGCTGCTTGATTTGTGAATCATAGCATCTGTTAAAACTGCTTTAGCCTCTCTTATTGCTTTAATTTGCTTTTCTTTAATTTCTTCTCTGAATACCTGTATACCTGAAGTGAATGCCTCATTGCGGAGACCTCCTGCTAAAGTATATAAATCAGATAGATTTGTTGAGCTAGGCACAAAATATGTTCCAGCATTCAATATTTCACCTTCAATTGTTACTTCAATAATATTTTCTTTAATTGATGGAAAAGAAATAGCTACTAAATCTTCTGAATCAAAAGTACTTTCATACGCATTTGTAAAGATATCTTCATTTGTTATGACTGAAACTTTATCTTCATCAATTTCATTAAATGAGCCAAAAAATAAATGTATTTGTTTTGGAGATATTTTACCTTTAAGAGGGATTGTTAAAGTTTTATCAGGCAAAGATATAGACACTAAGTCTTCACTTCTTATCATTTGCAAGGATGAATCTTCAATTTCAATTTCAGACATACCGGAATTAAACAAGTCTATCTGATCTCTTCCAAAAAAAGATAGAGTAGTATTTTTTGAAGCCATTAAATTAGAATAAGTATCAGGATCAGATAAAGAAAATGAAGAACTAATTTTTGATAACCCGCTTACAGCAACCCTTTCATATATGGAATAAAATGGGTATATTTCACTTGAAAACTGAAGATTTTCTAAAAATTTCTCTAATTTTTTATCTTCAGTCACTTGATAAAAACCAGATGTCACTGAATCTCCTGATACAAAAACATCGCGACTATTTATATTTACATTATTTCCAATATATAGGGCCTCTATATTTTGTTTATCAATAGAACTATCTTTTCTTACTTTTTTTGTTAATTTTTTGCTACCTTCAATTACAGTAGCTGTTATATTTTTATCGTCACCATACCTGTTTAATCCAAGTGCAAAATTAATTAAGTCTGAATATGTATCTTGAGGCATATATTCATAAATCTTTGGTCTATTTATTGCGCCTAAAATCTCAACAAAATTATTTGTTGATTTTATAGAAATAGTATCACCTTGCCGAATATTGATATCACTTTCTCTTGAACCAAAAATTAGGAAATCATATAAATCAAAATTTATTTCTTCTCCTTCTCTTATGACGGTTATATTTCTTAATGAAGCATATTCCTCAAACCCACCAGAATATGCAAGAGAAGATGTAATTGTACTAAATGGGCTTACTATATAAGTGCCAGGATTTTTTACAGCTCCGATAATATTTATTTTTCTTGCAGCAAGAGAATCTAAACTTATTGAAACCTTTGTTCCTACATATGATAATTCAATCAGTTGCTCAACTTTTTCTCTTACATCTCTAATTGATTCACCAGCAACACTTATTGAGCCAATATCAGGAAGCAATATATTGCCATCCATACCTACTGCTAAATCATAAATACCTTTCTCTCCGCCTGTTAAAATAATTTTTAATTTGTCCCCTAGGGATATCACATAATCATTTGGAACTGGAAGATCAGAAGTTGAAGAAATTGATTTAGGAATTGTGTTTATGTATTGAAAACCAAATATATTTGGTTCTTCATTATCAATTTCGATATCATTCTCATTCTCTATTGCCTCATCTATCGAAGTATCTTCCCCTATAGTTTGCGCATAGTCAGAGTCCATTTGATTTTGATAATCTTTTACTAATTTAGGATTATTTTTAACTAGATCTCTTATATCTTCATTTGATTGTGAAAATATTACAAAGGATAGAGATATCAATAATGACAAAAATATTTTTTTCATGACTAGAAATTATAACCTAAAGAACGCCATTGAAATAACACATATCATTGATCATGTAATAATTTCATCTAAAAAATTTTTCTTCAAAACATCTTCCGATAGATTTCTGCAAAAATTATCTAGACTTTCAATATTATATATAGCGGGGTTTTTGTTGTATTTTATTTCTGAAATAGCCTCAGAAAAATTTCCATCATGCAATGAATAACCAATCTGGTATTTATTTTTTGAAATTGTAAATATATTAGATTCTAGATTATGAATAATGGGTTTTCGAAATTCAGCGTACTCTCGGACTTTATTAGTAATATGATTTTGATAATTTTCTGGATCCCTATATAGCAAAAATAAGCCTTTACTTTTTTTAGCTATAATTTGTACACAATCATACGGAATGCGTCCCAAAAAAATTACATTTTTATATTCTTTGAAGAGTTCTTTTAGATATTGAAGTTCGCTTCCATCGCCTGCAATAATATAGTTAAATTCTTTTGATTTGGGATCACTGTCAAGACATTCTTTTAATAGCTTCAAATCAAACTGTAAGTTAAGAGTTCCAAAAAAAGAAATTGCTGGCTTATTAAAAATGTCATTGTTTATTTCATAGCTCTGATTCGTAATATCAACTTTTTTAAAAGAATTAGGTATAGTTTTATGCTCTAAGTTCTTTTTTTTAAGTAAATTTTTATTCTTATGATTGTTATATAGCCCATCGCTCATCCATATCACTTTATCAACAATAGAAAAGCTTATTTTATTTAGAACGTGTACATATAAACTGAAAAAAAATTTAATTATGCCTCCTCCTGGAAAATTATCTGGCCAATTATCCCTTACATCTACAATCAACTTAAAACCTTTAAAAAATTTAGCTATTGAGATAGCAAAGAATGATTCTGGAGTTGGCAAATTTACAATTACAGTATCTTTCTTGTTAAACTTATTAAGAGCTGCAGCAAATATTTTTATACCGAATACCCAAGAATCAAATAACCTCCAAACTGAAACAGTTTTTTTATATCCTGGGGTTTTAAAAATTCTCACACCTTCTGAGCCCTCAAAATCTACCTTCTTTCTTTTTTTTAAAGAATAGTGATCAAAATCTGATATCCATAATTCAGCTTTTTCGAAATAATCTTTTGCCCACTTAAAAAAAATTACTTCTCGCCATTCTTTTGGTTCACTATAATCAGATGGAACTACAGCTTGTTGCCTTATAATAAATACCCTCATTTAAATTCCTTATACCATTTAATAAAATTTGAAATGCCCTGTTCTAAAGTAATGTGTTTAAGTTTGCCAAATAAAGATTCAAATTTATTAGTGTTTGCAGATGTAATTCCTACGTCAAATTTATCTTTATCTTTAAAAAAAATTTTAAGATCTGAATTAGTATGATTCTCAATTATTCCTAATAAATCATTTATTGATCTTGGATCTTTATTGCCAATATTAAATACTTCATGTCCTTTAATTTTATTGAAATTGTTGATTATAGAAATCATGGCCTCAATAGCTGTTTCGATATAAGTAAAATCTCTTAATGTTGAGCCATCACCAAATACTTCAATGCTATCCCCATTAAGGGCATTTTCAGTGAAAATCCAATAGGCCATATCAGGTCTTCCATATTCTCCATATATTGTAAAAAACCTTAAACCTGCTGCATTTAAATGATAATGATCGCAATATATCTTAACCATCATTTCATTAGATTTTTTTGTTAAGGCATACAAAGATGTAGGATTTTCAGTAGAATCTTTTTCTTCAGAAGAGCTATTATTGTGATCTCCATATACTGATGATGAAGATGCATATAACAGGTCAATATTTTTTTCAGCACAAAATTCTAAAATATTAAAAGTTCCAATAATGTTACTATTTATATAATTTAGGGGCATCTTAAAGGAATTTCTAACTCCAGCTTGGGCTGCTAAATGAACAACTAAATCAATGTTTTTATCTTCTAAATGTTCATTAAAATTAGCTTTAGATATATCAAATTTAAAGAATTGAAAATTTTCAGAATTTTCTAATTTCTTGATTCTTTCATTCTTTAATTTTATTGAATAATAATCATTGATATTGTCTACTCCAATGACCTTAAAGCCAGAATTAGATAATTTTTTTGAAAGATGGTAACCAATAAAGCCTGCACATCCTGTGAGCAATATTCTCAAGTTTTAGCTCCTATTTTTTTTGATTTAATTTCTAAAGCTATATGTAGTAAAAGTCTAATTGTAACACTTAGGAATAAAGCTATTGCTAAGAAATCTTTATCATATAAGTGCATAAAAAATAAGAAGATAATCATGCAAAATATATCTATAAATAGCAAAACTGAAGGTTTTTGGTTCCAGAATTGATATTCATTAAATATCATATCTAAAGAAAGTACGCTAAAGGATAAGAAATAAAATAGAATGAAATGAATAGAGAATATTAGCTCCACACTACTTAATTTCAAGACAAAGTAATAAAGGCCTATTGAAAATGGAAGAAGAAAAATGAAGAAGATAATAGCTTTAGATAGATCTATAAGATTTCGAATCTTGTCTGTTCTTCGAGTAAAAAAAGCTTTTCTAGAATGTATAAATGCGAAACTAAATAATATGGGAATGCCATTCGCTATTTGCGCCATAAAAGAAATATCAGCTAAATTATCAGAACCCAGAAAAATGGTTACATAAAGTCTGTCTATTTGCATAAAAAATGTAAAAGAAATAATGACTAGAAACTTTAAGCCATGTTCATGAAACAGCTTCTTAAGCACATCGGAAAAAAAAGAAAATGCTTTTAGAAAGTATTTATATGTGATTTTTATCTTAAATGAAGAAAATAAATACGTAAAAAATATATTAGAGAATATGGAAGCCACTAAGAAATATAAAAAAATATTCTCTGTTTTAAATGTAGCTATAAATAAACAGAATATTAGTGGAAAGAAGTTTTTAAAAAGAAACAAAGCTGACCATTCTATAAAAAATTTAGAATATTGCTGAAACCTTTGTACTTCATCGAATAGTTTTTCAGTAATAAGTGCAATTAGAACGAAAATACTAATAAAATGATCTAAAAACATTGCATATATTAATAAATATAAAATAGGTGAAAGTAGAATAGTTAAACTAATTGTTCTAATTTTATACAAAGCCCCTGTTTGAATAGACTCAACTTTCTTTGATAGGGAAAAAAATAATTTGTAATAATCGAAATGCAATGGGGCTTTAAATATTGAATAAATAGAAATCAAACAAATTAAATATTTTGAATATAATTCAGCACCTAAATCCAAGCCAAAATTGATCAATAGAAATAATGTTAATGGTTTAACAATAAGTCCTGTAGATCGAGCAAATACAAAAAGAATATAGCTTTTTTTATTTCTAATGAAATCAAATAATTTATTTAACATCTAGTCTGATTTTCGGTATTAGAATATAATACTTCTTTCTTAGTCATAAATATGTACAACATAGGAATTATAGGAAAGGGGTTTGTGGGTTCTGCTGCTGCCCATGGTTTTTCTGAAGCAGTAGGATATAAAGCAGGCATAAGAATATATGACAAAATAGAATCAAGATCGAATGCTACTCTATCTGAAACAGTAAATGAAAGTGATTTTTTATTTGTTTCAGTACCAACACCTGCGAATGATGATGGATCTATTCATTTAGATATACTTGATGAGTGCCTTAATGATATAGATAATGTAAATAAAAGAAATGACAATATTATTTTAATAAGATCTACAATAATTCCTGGAACATCAAGAATACTTCAAAAAAAATACAAAAATTTAAATATAGTTTTTAATCCTGAATTTCTTACTGAAAGATCTGCTCTATTTGATTTCATAAATCAAAGTAGATATGTGCTCGGTGGTGAAAAAGAACATGTAAGAAAAGTAAGTCAATTTTTTAAACACAGATTCGGGGAAAGTATTTCTGTAATAGAAACAGACTATGAAACTGCAGAATTAATAAAATATGTCTGCAATATTTATTTTGCTACAAAAATTTCTTTTCTCAATGAAATGAAGCTTATAGCTGAAAAAATTAATGCAGACTGGTCTACTGTTTTAGAAGGATATTTAAGAGATGGGCGAATTGGTCATTCTCATGTAAATGTGCCAGGACATGATGGAAAAAAAGGTTTTGGTGGTTCATGCTTTCCAAAAGATATACAAGCATTGATTAATTTTGCTGAAAAAAATGATATCAATATAAATACTGTTAAGGGAGCTTGGCAAACAAACTTAGAAGTCAGACCAGAAAGGGATTGGGAAAATCTAAAAGGAAGAGCTGTAGCTCAAGAGAAGAAAGACCTTAAAGATAAATCTTGAAAATAATTTGTTAATGCCACTCTATGGCCTTCTTTTATTGGATGTCCTCTATGCAAGCCTCTTGTATCTGCAATTATTAAATCGCCTATATCTCCAGGCATAATTATTTTCTCATAATTATATTCTTCAATTAGATAATCAATTTCTTCAGGGCTATACCGTACTTGATTGTAACCTCCATCAGATATTTTATTCAAAAAGATTGAGTCTCTTAAAATATTCTTGAATGAATGGGATCCCTTAAGATACTCAAAAGGCCCATTGTTATTTGTAACTTTAGTTAAATAAATTATTGATTTTACCTGTCTAGAGTAACTATCTCTATGCCATCCTTGGCCAGAACCAAGATTATTTTCAGTAAATTTTAAATTTGCAGCCAAAGTGGAATCAAACTTAGGTTTATAACCAAGATATCCAGTCATTAAATCTGTAATAAAACTATTTTTTGAATAGACTAAATTTATATCATTAGACTGATTTGCATTGAATCTTCTAAAATCTCCATTGTAATTTTTCGTATTTTCATTATCTAGAAAGGATAAAGTGCTTTCATAGAGTTTTTGAATCTCACTGTCAGAAAAAATATTTTTAATAATTACAAAGCCATTATTCTTTAATTCTTCTAATGCGTCTTTATCTTGATTTGCTGGCTTATTAAAAGTAATTGCTTTCTTTAAAAAAGACATAATTGCAAGAGATGAAATATAAGCAGTTCTTATGAAATCGTTTCTTTTGTATGTATTGCTATCCATTTTTTTTTCTTATTTTAAAATAAAATGAGAAGAATAATAAGAATAATAATAGTTGCGTTAATTCAACTTCTGGAAATACTAAAAATTTCATTGGATTATCAAAAAGAAATAAAAAATAAAGCATTATCATAGCTGACGAGAATATTGTGATCTTATTTTTTAGTGTCATAGTTAATAAAGAAATAACTACTGAACTAAAAAGTACATAAATAATAGAAAAAATTGCACTTCCTGATATTAGCAATCCTGCTACTAAGCCTGGTGAAGTGCCAGAAATATAATTGTCGTTTTGTGGAAATAGATATAAAAAGTTTAATCTTTCAATTGTTCGTACCTCATTCTGATATACGCTTAAATCCATTAGAGCGCCTAGACGATCAAATGATAACTCTAAACTCGTTTTAAAAGATAAATAGCTATCGAATATTCCGGCATTTAAACTATCGAATACACTTTGTATGGATACAAAATATATTGATAACCTCCAAATAATATATTCCTTCATGAAATTTTGAAATTCTGGGTCAAGCATACTGTTTAAAACAACATCAAAATCATATTTATTGCCAAATCCTACAAGGATTATGAGAAACGCCATTAAAAAAACTGCAGGCGAAAAGATAATAATGCTTTTAATGAAATTTAGTTTAAATATCTTAGAGAACGACTCTAAAGGAAAATATAACAAAAAACTGACCAAAACAAATGGGATGCTAAATGCTCCGCTAACTAATAAGGAAATAGGCACAAAAGTTCCAAAAAATTTAAATATTTTTTTGTCTAAAGAAAGTTTTTTTCCGTTTAAGAAGCTAATTAAATCGAAGATAATCTCTGTTTTCAAATAAGCTAAGCAAAAAAGAGATATAAAACCTAAATATCCATAGCCACTTAAAGATAAACCTGTCTGCCTATAGCTAGTTCCTATGAAAATAAAAAAATAGATTGAGATAACTAAAAAAATTATTGACTTAAAAATAAGAAAATAGTTTGAATTTAGATAGTTTATATCCCTAACATCAAAAATATAATTTTTTGTGCAGGAGTGTATTGAAAAAAACGAAACAAAATAACCAAAAGAGACAACCAAAACTGACGAAAATATAGTTAATACCTCTACTGAAGGTCTGAACTCTCTTTGAAATACAGATTCAAAATTTATAAATAAAAGATAAGGAATAAAATAAAAAACAAAAATATAAGCTGCAAAGATTAAGAAAGAATTTGAAATATAATTTTTCAATTAAATTTTCTTTTAATAAAAAAAACTAGTAGGCATGCAAAAAAACCAAAAAAAGCACCAAGAGAAGCATAAAGAGATCTTCTTGGCTTAGATCTTTCAGTTGGCACTCGAGGAGAATCTATTATTCTGAATGCATAATCTAAATTTACTTCAGCTAACATCAATTTTTTAAATTCTCTCTCAATCAAACTAGAAATTGCATCAACAACTGTTGCTGTCGATTTTTGTTCCAATTGCGCTTCAAGAAAAAGAATAGAATTTTTAGCTAAGATTATTTCTCTTTCTCTTGCGAAGCTATTTAAGTCCATAATGATCTTATCTGCCAATAATTTAGCTATTTCTGGATCTGTAAAATTTACTGAGACCCTAATAAATTCATTATCTGTATTCCTAAAGATATCTAGATTATTTCTATGAAATGAATCATATAAAATATCAAAATTAGCATTTTCATTTAAATTATTCATATTAATTAATCTTTCTTTAAGATTTATATCTTCCTGATCAAGCAATGATGCAAAAAAATCTTTTGATCTAAGTGTTTCTACAGCTAATTCTACTTCTCCTTGAGACGTATTAAGTCCAGTGAATGAAAAACCTAAATTGAATCCTGGGTTTTGTTCTTGATTTAATCTGAAATCATTCGGCTTTAAAAGAGCAGAGCTGGAATAAGTTATTTTTGTTAAAAAAGAGAGTGAAAAAAAGAATAAAATTGAAACCAATATTATTGATAAATATTTAAACTTTTCTTTCCAAAGCTCTTGTAGCATCGTAAAAAATTATACCATCTTTTGGTGCCCAGGGCCGGACTTGAACCGGCACGAGGTTTCCCTCGAGGGATTTTAAGTCCCTTGTGTCTACCAATTTCACCACCTGGGC
>MDSW01056452.1_pt1 | contig 11773 bp, 10 predicted proteins | sample 811171 | NCBI WGS metagenome assembly MDSW01 (sample SAMN05326641, study PRJNA326480) | marine metagenome | isolation source: seawater | place: Atlantic Ocean: North West | collected 2012
AAATTCAACTGGTTCATTACCCCAAGCTTCTTTCAGTTTTCTTATTGATTCTGCATAACTACTATTTTTCTTCTTACTATTTTTCTTACCCATATTATTCAACCTCTTATCTTTCTTAAGATTAGAAAAATTGTAACGTATTACAATTATTCTGAAGTCATATCTTTCCATATGTCAATAAGTAGTTCACTTGTAACTAAGTGATCACCGAATGTACGTTTTAAAAATATTATTTCACTATCTATTAATTTTTCAATTACATCTAGATCAGAAGAATACCTTGTATTGTTAATTTCTAATTCTCTGAAGGCTGAATGTAAAGATAGTGCTACTGGAATCCATAATATTGGAACTGTCTTTCTTTTAATTTCGCATTCAATATAATAATCAACATAAACCAATTCATTTTCACAGTGCATGATACAAAATTCTTCTATAAACTGATTTAAAATACCCTTAGAAATTGTTTTTTCTAAATATTTCAATGCTACTTTTTTTAATTCAAATTTTTGATGAGATTCTAAATCATAAATTTTGTCAAAGTAATCTAAATGTACTAAAAATGATTCTATGACTGTTTCATTAAAGTAATCTTTTAAATGACTTTGATAAGACTCAGATATTAATTCTTTTTGTTTCTCTTTGTTTGCATTGAAGAAATCAAGTTTTTTTACTAAAATTGTATGTTCTTTGAGATATTTATTGCGATTGTTAATTTTTTCATTTTTTTCTGGTTGTCTATATAATTCTTTAATTTTATCAATTTCATTATTTTTTTCTTTTATTTTGTTTTGTAAATCTGTAATTTTGTTTTGTAATTCTTCAATATTAATCTCATTTAATCTATTATTCATAAATAAATCAAAATTATGAATTTTATTTGAATTTGATAAATAATTATGAATCCCATTAGGTAATTTAGGACTAGATTTAAAATAACGGATAAATGAATTTAAATTAGTTCCTGTCCTCTCATTAGAAACCCAATCAGCCAAAGACCATGGTGCATTAAATTCTGATTGTAAATGACAAAATAAACCGAAAGGTATCCAATAATCCTTTTTCTTCGCTGACTTTTTACGATTTGTATCTCTAGAAAAACTCTCAATAATTTTTGTAACCTCGTTACGATGAGGTAAACTATATTTATTTTCAGACCTTTCTTTCAAAGAAAGATTTTCATCATCAGCAGATAAGCCACGACTCCATTTTCCTGGTCTATTTATCCAATAAGGGTGACCTCTACCCTTAGAAGTAATTCCTGAAATTCTAGATGAGTTATTATTGAAATCGCTTCCCAACCATTTTTGGGCAAGTGTTCTTTCCTCAGGTTTTTCAGTCATATTTTGGAATTCATTTTGATGGTTGTATGGGATTAAATGTCCACAATCAGTTACAATTTCATTTTCATCTTTATTCATGCCCTTACATTCAAGGTATGAATTTCCCTTGCGTTTCCAATTAATTACTCCACAAACTTCGCATTTAGTTTTAAAAGGGTTATATGGTTTTGTTTCTGCAACTTCTAGCTTCTCCTTACTTTTACCATATTCGATTTTTAAGTATGAATCCCATGCATCATCAGAAAATTCTTGACGTTCACGAAATCTCTCAATAAAATTCTCAAAAAGTAATTGTTCTTGCTCTTTAGTTGTTAATTTATAAAATTCAATTAATTTGTAATAATTATTCCTTTTATTAATTTGTAATTCTAAATCGATTTTGTTAATAGGTTCCTCATTTTTTTTATTTATAATATCTAAATTCAACTTTTCTACGACTAATTCTAAACACTCAATTCCTATTTCTTCATATAAATAATCATCATTATTACCTTTACAGCAACTACATTTTTCTTTTTTTTCAAAAGTAATTTTACAAATTCTATAGCCATTAATATCTTCAATTCTTGTTTTTATCATCTCTTTAGGATTTGCTTTAGCTTTCCATTCTTCCAAAGTAGGTTCTTCTAAACCAACTTTATTCTTACCATTTGAAAAACTAATATTTACCACCTTTTTATTTTAAATTCCACCTAGCGATTATTTTTCCTAATCCTGAAATTTTGAAAATTTTCTTTTTCCCTTTTCCTACCGTATCTAAACATAAAATCATACCTAAATTCTCTAGATCTTTATTCCAGCGTGGAGTTTTATCCATCTTTTCTGAAACTCCATAAAATATCTTTTCTGATTCAATTTTATTATCGAACCATTCTCTAAGTGTATTATAATCCACTCCGACAGAAGAATTACGAGACTCTGCTTTCTTTTTCTCCAAAATCTCTTTGAAACTAAGATTGCTTTTCACTTGATTATTATTTTTTTGTTTTTTATTTTCCTCTTCCCATGCATAAAATGCCATTAAAGAGATCAGTTTTTTATTTTTCAAACCGCCCTCAATTAATAATACTGTTTCAAAACTTGGAACATTTAAAACTAAAAATCTTGCAGCAGTATTTAATTTTTTAACTTCTAAACCTCTTTCTCCTTTCCCTTTCCTCCTAATAACATAGGTCATTGGCAATCCTAATAATTGAGAAAAAAGTGTAGTTATCACAGTTTGTTGTTGATCTAGTTGAGTGATATCTAAACTCCAAGTCATATTTTTACCTAAATCACCCATGATGGTGTACATTTTGTTCCAAATTGATTTAGAAGATTCAATAAATACACTTTCTAGATTTCCTTTTGCAGAAATAAATAATTCCCCTGCATACGCATCCCTAATTTTTAAATTTCCATTCCATTCCTTACACGAAACTTCAAAATTTTCTTTAGTTTTTTTATCTATTTGTTCAAGTTTATCAGAAATTTGTTCCAAAGTAAATACTCCTTTTTCTAGATCATTATGTTGTCTACCAAATATAGTAATTACTTTATTTACTTCGGGTAGATTATAAGATAAAGGTAAGGCGTTTAAAATATTACTCTCGGTTTTGAATGCCTTAACTGGCATGATTCTTCCTTCAAAAAAGTCTTCTTTTTGAGTATTAAAATATTGAAGTTCATTTATTCTAATCTTAGATAATTTAATCTCTGATTCTGATTGCTTTTTCTTTGCAATTTCATAATCTAATCCGTTACTAAATGATTCTCTAATTAAGTTTAAAGCAACCATCCAACCTTTACTCGTTAATCTATATCTTTTTTCTTCGTTTTTTATTTGTGATTCATCAGATTCAATTAACCCTTTTTCTATTCCAGAACCAATGGTCTTGTGTCCTGATGCTTCTGGTAGATGATTTGAATCCGTAAAATCCTTAGCTTCTAACCAATATAATGAATCTGGATCTGAATAAGATTTATATCTAGATTTTTTGGCTATAGAAATTAGAAAATGTCTTAGAGTGTTTCTTAATAATAATGATAATTCTTTTTTAGAGTTTTTTACCAATGTCATTCCTTCCTTAATCCATTCTTGTGATTCTAAACTTGAATTAAAATTACCATCTGAAAGTTGCCTATCTAAAGTTATAATTTCTGCTCCAATTACTAAAGAAAGAGAATATAATAAGCTACTATACAATCTAGCACCAGATGATGCACAAAAGACAATTTTTCTTTCTTCGATAGGAGTATCTAAAATATCAGGGAATTCTAATTTTATAGTATTAATAAAATTATAGAGTAATTCAAAAGGAAATGAACCTGTAGTAATTTCATTGGTGTATTTTTCATTAGAAATGCTTGGAATTATAGTTTCTACAAAAATACCTTCATGTTTTTTAATTAAAGATTCTAATTTTTCATTTAACTTTTCTTTCTTTGATTTCATAATATGTTCTGGACAAAACATAATTACCTTTTCAGGTGGATATCTAGATAAAATCTCTTCATATCCTTCTTGATCTTGTTCAGTTTGAATCATCAAATGTATCCATTTTTCCATATCTATTCCCTCTTTTATATATTAATTGAAATCCCGGTATCTAATTTTTTTTGTCTAATCGATTTCTCCATTTGCTTACTTGCATTAAATGGTATTTTTGGCACATCTAATAGTATTTTATCTATATCGATATTTTTTATACAAAAATTTTCTAAATCTTGACCAAATTCTAACATATGTCTATCTACGGCAGTCTGTTTAATTTTTATAGACATCCCCAAAATATCTGCACCACTAAAACCTTCTGGAATTTTTGTTACATGCCTTCTAAGGTCAACCTCATCATCTAAAATTGCATCTCGTAAATGTAGTTCTAGTAATGGATAATAATGTTCAAATTTAGGTAGATCCACGAAAATCTGCTCACCTAATCTACCTGGTCTAAGACAAGCTTCATCAATTAATTCAATCCTATTGGTTGCACCAATTACTATAACACCATCGCGTGATTCTATTCCATCCAACTCACATAAAAATTGATTGACGACACTCGTTAGTACTTTACTGCCTTGCCCTATTGAACGACGATCTGCTAAAATGGAATCCATCTCATCTAAAAATAATACACAAGGTGCCATCTTTTTTGCTTTAGAAAATATATTTCTAACGGCTTTTTCTGATTCTCCTACCCATTTTGATAATAATTCGGGTCCTTTAACTTGAATAAATTGAACACCCGATTCATTAGCAACTGCTTTTGCTAACATAGTTTTACCTGTTCCTGGTGGACCAAATAACAATACTCCGTGGGACATTTTTAATCCCGCTAATCTGTGTAATTCCGGATTTCTTAAAGGCCTAATTAAACAATCTCTTAAATTCTCTTTAGCTTTTTCTAAACCAATAACATCATCCATTGAAACTTTTGGAATTTCAATATCTAGTCTACGTTTTATTGAGGGCCTAGTACTTTCCACAGTATTATAAAAATCGTCCATATTAAATTTTAAACGTGTAAGTAAATTTTCATCTAAATCTAATTCATCGATTAATGATTCTTCTCCAAACTGTCTTTTAGCACCCTTGTACACTACCTCTCTACATAATTGATCTATATCTGCACCAGAATACCCAACTGTTAAGAATGCTAATTCTTCCAAATCTACGTCATGTTCTAATGGCATTCCTCTTGTATGTATTTCTAGAATTTCTTCTCTTCCTTTGAGATCTGGTAATTTACATTCAACTTCACGTTCAAATCTACCTGCTCTTCTTAAAGCAGGATCTATTGAATCTAATCTGTTTGTAGCACCAATTACTATCACATTACCTCTATCTTCTAAACCATCCATTAAAGTTAGAAGTTGAGTTACAAGCCTTTTTTCTAGTTCCCCGTTAACTTCATCTCTACTAGGGGCTATTGCATCGATTTCATCGATGAAAATTACACAAGGCTGTTTTTTTTGTGCTTCCTTAAATAAATCACGTAATGCTTTTTCACTTTCTCCATATACACTTCGAATTAATTCTGGAGCTGAAATAGAAATAAATTCACTATGTGATTCTCTGGCTAATGCCTTCGCTAACAAACTTTTACCAGTTCCTGGATCACCATGTAAAATTACACCTTTAATGGGCTGTTTATTTGCATGTAAAAATATTTCTGGATGTAACATAGGAACTACTGCACAATCCTGTAAAATAGAAATCGCATCAGAAAGCCCCCCTACATCTGAAAATGATATTGCTGAGGTTCTTAATAATGGCTTTCTAGCTTCTTTCGGTCTCAAATTTGCATTTGTATTTTTATCAATTATTCCATTTCTTGGACGACATTTTGTAACTTGAAATTCTATAATACCTCCTGGAACTGCAAAAGTCAAATGGTCACCTTGAGAAACTACACGACCTGTTAATTTACCTTTCAATAATTCCTCTAAATTTTCTTCTGGAGGACATCCAACCCTAGAAAGTTCCAGTTTCTTTATTGAAGATTCTGATTCTGATTCTATTTTTACAACCCCACCTTCAATTACTCCACAATTTAATCTTGTAGTAGCATCCATAGAAATACAATCTTTAGGCACTGAATTATCAATTTTTATTTTTGCCCATGTCTCACGAGAACCTGTAATTGAAATCATAGATCCTGGAACACCATTTTCACCTAAATTCATTAAGAAGTTATCATTAACAAATATATCTCCATTATGAGTAGATTTTTGATCGATATTAATTACTTTTAATTGTATCATATTATCACTTATTCATCACATTATATTTTTCATGAGCAAAATTTCTGTCACGCGTGACTAGAACATTCTTCATTTATTTCAAACCACGGTAATCTTGAGGTTTGGCGTGGACTAATATCGCCTGAATCCCAATTCAAACCATTTGAATAATTTAAATTAATTTCATTATTTTGTTTTAAATATAATTCTAATAGAGCAAAGATTGCTTGATTCGATCCTACCCATGCAGTAGTAGAAACAATGGATGGTACCGGCCTAGTTCCTGCTTCTTGACAAGAGATTATCTCTTTTTCATTAGCGGCATCTTTACCATATCTGCAAGTCATACAAATTCCATCTTTTAATACTTCTACTATACCATTAAATGATTCTCCACCACCATTAATCATTGGCACATTTAATTCAATACATTTTTTATTAAGTAATGTTCTTGCAAATTGATTATCAAGACATGATAGAGCAATATCCATATTATTTAATGCAGATAATAATTGAGTTTCTTCAATAATTTTATCCTCTCCTATTAATTCTGCTAGACTACTCATTTCCACATCTATTTTTTCATCACTTTGACTTACATGGTGTTCTTCTAACTTTCCAACAATTCCATTAATTGATTTAAAACCTTGAGCGATTTTTCTAATTTTTCCAGCTGCTACTGGGGCCTTTGGAAAACCAATATCTTCTTCAGAATACAAGACTTGTCGATTAAGATTGTGTGATTCAACAAATAAATCTGAATCTATTATGTCTAACTCCAAGCCAGAGGGTTCAATTCCTTGAGCGATTAAAGGTGCTGCCCAAGATCCTAAACCTCCGGCTCCCAAAATCAAAATTTTACCTTTTTCAAGCTTTTCTGGCAAATTATAATTATTAATCTTCAATAGACCTTGTTCATTAAAATCTAAATTAAAAGGACTAATATTCATTAACCAATTATCATCTAAGTTAAGAGAATCTAAGCAACTATGTTCAAAAATTCCTTCAAAAGTTGATTCAGAAACTTCTTCCAATGGGATTCTAAATCTAAGTAAACTACCTAATCCATTTTCTAATTCAGAAACTATAGGTTTTCCAAATTTCGAATCAAATATTTCCAATGCTTCATCAACATTATAATCTACTTGAGCTGTTAATGTTACCCATTGATCTAAAATTTTATCTTTTCTTAACAAGCCCATTTGTCTTAAAATTAATTGTGTAATTGAAGCTGCTAACGAAATTTGTAAAGCGTGATCAATAAATGATTTCGATGTTTCTATACTATTTTCAAATATTAATGGCGATTTGGAAATTACTGCATTACCTGTCCAATGAGTGGCATATAAATCTGCACTTATGGTTTTTTTCCCAGGCGATGTACAATTAATATGGAAAAAATCGGTATTTGAACCACAATTAACATTCATTCCCTTATTTCTAAATATAATACAAATATCCCTCCAATTCATATCTTTATCTGATAACTCAATACCCCAATTGTGATTTTTATCATTCAATTTTTGTTCTTTTGACTTTAATAATTTTATTTCTCCTCCTTTTGTAGCCGCACCCAGTGATTCTAATTGGATTAATAATGCCATTACTACAGAATCTAAACCAGAAATACACAATTTAATTTGCTCTACGCCTTTTTGATTAACTAAGCCTAACTGTCTATGAAATCTGTGTTTGATCATTAATTTTCCCCCTCGTCAATAAGTCACATATTTTTCCTAATTTTAACTAAATTTCGATTAATATCTTTAGTTTTCGAAGGAATCAATTTACCTCTTAATGGATTCGTTGAAATAATTTTTATAACTACACAAACACCATTATAATGAGACATGATGACATGTGGATCAGATTCAACAATTATTGGTAAATCAAATTGATTTGTCATTGGATTGTATAACTTTCCATTTATTTTTAAATAAACATAAGTTCCTAATGGATAAGGTTCTCCTAAAAGATTTACTGGATAAGCATTACAACGCACACCACCACCAGTATTCCAATATTCAGAAATTGCAATTGTACTAAACATTCCATCTTGAAAATATGGTACAAAAGCCGTTATACCACCTTCAATTATTCCTTTTCCAAACTTTATTTTTTTCTTCCCTTTTTTTACAATTTCTTCACAAAGAAAATTACCGATCTTTGGGATTATTCCTACAAAAAAGCCTCCAAAAATATAATTTTTAGCTAATTTCCCATCTATAATATTGCCGTAAATATCCCATGCATGAGTGATTGAACCATCTCTTGGTAATAAACCGCTTTTGTTAATTGCATCTAAACAAGTATCTCTTTCTGTAATCTCAACTGAAACAACAGTATCCTCATTTGAACGTAAAATTAAGTCTATTTCCATCTTTTTCAACTCCACTCCTCTTCAAAACTGCTTTTGAATTTTTTATCTAAATTTGTAAAAAATCTCTTTTTGAAATTTTTAATTTTTTTAGTACGTACGAATTTTTGAACTATTGTATTTAACTTCCGACCAGTAATATGTCTTGCAGGAGGAATTCCTTCGGTTCTATTATCAATGTACGTTGTTACATGGTATTGTAATAATTCCCACAGATCTTCTATAATTAATTGGGGAGCCCCTACTTTAAAATTCTCTATTAATCTTTGATTAATTCTATAAATATCAAATAATTTATGAGTTAAATCATCTTCAATCATTTTTATAGGTTCTTCATCAGATTGATCTTTTGTTTCAAAAATCGTAGTATCAAAAACGGTTGTCGGTCTAACAATTTTAGGAGGTATTGGTAATACTTGTAAAACTAGATTCATTGGTTCTGTAATTTCTTCATGAGGAAATTTAGAATTATCTCCTTTTATTAATTCTTTTTTGAATGTAGTTAAACGTTCTAGAATTTCATTATTATCCAACCTACGTTCAATTCCTGTTTCAATATCTTTAATCTTAAATGTTGACGGTGAATAAAATTTAATTTCTTTATTATCTTCATACTTCATACTTTTAATTAAAAATCTTTCAATATCATTCATACAATCTATTCTCAGGCAAGGAAGCACTAATTTCAAAATTCCAAAATCTTCATCTGATGGAGGGAAAACTAGATCTTCAGGAGTTTCTACATCAAATTTACTTCGTTCAATATATGTTTTAGTATCATTTAAATCCAATCCAAAAGTTTCCCAATTCATTCTATCACCCTAATTACAATCTACTATTATTTTCTTCAAATTCTTCCCTTCAGCTATTGCTGCAGCATCTGAAATTGGTTGTCTTAAATTTACTGCCCTAAGAACTATTTCATTCATTTCTTCTTGCGTAATATTTCCATCAGGATAAAGTAATTTAGAATAGGCGGAAATAATTCTTTTAACCGCTTTCTCATCACGGTTTGAACAATCATTAAATTTGATCTTGGAGAAGATTTCTAGTGATGTTGGACGTATTCTCAATTTTCTTAATATTTCACTTAGGTAATCACATGCTAATCCCATACCTTGGGCTAAAGAAATTTCCCCTCTTTGCAAAGTTGGCATTTGATGACCATCCAACATTCCAGAAATCCTAGATAAAAATGCTGCCTCTCTAAATGCACTAGGTAATAATTGATGAATCTGATCTCCATAATTTTGAGTATTACCTACAAAAACTATTGAAGCATCAGTTTCCGCTTGAAAATTTAATCTTTCGATTCTTCCAGACTCCATAACTTGTTTTAATTGACCTGCTAATTCACTAACGTTTCTCCGGTCATGTCCATTCTGAAGTTCATCAAATACCACAACACCATTTGTATTTCTAGCAATAATTCCTGGACGATTTCTAGAACCATCATAGATTAATTTAGCCATAGTAATATCCAATCCTGTAACTACTGAAACACTTGAATCTAGATTTGTATATGTAGTTGTTTTTCCTGTTTCTTTAGGACCTGGTTCCATCATGTGTAAACGCGGTTCAACTAACGGAAGTAATCTGTTAATTACGTGCCATCTACCTTCTTCATCTAACCACTCATCATTAAGTCCAACTGAACGTACAAGTAAATTTATCCACTCATCTTTGGTAAAATTTTGTCGGGCTAACTCAAATTCTTCTAATCTAATATTTGTATTTTGGATCTCTGTAAATTGCATAATTTCAATTTTATCGTTATTCATCCTATACAATACTCTCCCCCAAACAAATCCATAGAGAATTCTTTGATTTTCTTCAACTATTTCTCTTGAAATTGACAAATTTGCATTACCTAAATGATGGCTTACTGGTAAATATTCAAGATCATTCGGATTTACATCTACAAGGATTGCATCAATTATTTCAACAAAACCGTTATTTTTCAACTGATTTAAAGTTGCATTTCTAGAACCTGATTCTGGAATCCTCTCTCTAGCAACTCTCATCATATTATCAAAAGATTCTTCAAATTGATTAGAATTAAAATCAATATTATTTAGATGTTTTAAAATAAAATATTCCCAGATTCTTTGGGGAACTCCAGGTAATTTTTCCATTCTGGTAAATGGTTTGAAAACAGCCGCATTGGGGAAAATATCCCTAATTAGATCTTCATTATTTCTTTTATTTTTTCTACCAAATAACATCTTTTTCACTCCTAAATAAAATTGTCAATACTAGTTTTAATTGGAGTAATACCAATAGATTTTTGAAATAAGTTTTCAAAATTTGAAATCTTATTTAGAATATCAAAAATTGTTATTTCGTCCTCTTCACCAACTAATTCTTTAGCACTTTTTAAAGTTTCAAACCCACGATTAACATGAGCTCCTAATCTTTCAATTAATGCTAATTCTTGATCTTGATAACGTTCTCTTAACATTAATTCTATTGCTGGTATTTCATTTTTTTCTACTCTATCTAAAGTTTGTAGATTGATTAATTCTTTTATATTTGATTCAAATTTATTACATGATGTGGGCTCCTCTAAATCTAATAAACTAATCATTGCTGATAAATGAGACATGTCTGATAATTTGTTAACACCAATAATTTTTTGCTTCGGATTTCCTTTTCCAATCCATTCACGCATAATAATAACATTTGGTTCAGTAATCATTACTTTTGCTCCGCCCCATGAAATATTAAATTCCTCATCACTCATTCTTTACACTTCCCTAACAATTATTTTTATCTTCTTAACTTTTTACTATTCATATTTTTTCTGATTAATTTTAATTTTCTTCTGTTCCCTTTTTTATTAATAAAAGTACATTTATTAACTCCAAGTACTTGTTCACAACCACAATAAATTGTGAGTTGTTTATTCTTAAATTCAGATTTACAATTCATTTCCATTTTTTCACACTCTTCTATTACCATATCTTTCTTAAATTCTAAATTTTTGTAACATGTAACTAAATTCTCCCAATATATTTTAAATCTTCAATTTCTTCTTCTGTTAAATATAATTCTCTTACTTTCATCATTAGGCATTCTTTTGTATTCTTTTTTGTAATTTGTTTTTTTTCTGTCATTTTTTTCACACTCTTCTATTACCATATCTTTCTTAAATTCTAAATTTTTGTAACATGTGACATTTTTTGAGATTTATACTTTGAAATAAATTTTGACACTAAATTTAAATTATCTATTTTGATGAACCTTTCTTCTTCTTCTGGGCCTCTCAAACAGATTAATTCCTTAGCTAGAATTTTCCTCTTATCGCTCTCATCCATGGAAGACCAATCTT
>MDSW01158446.1_pt1 | contig 11770 bp, 13 predicted proteins | sample 811171 | NCBI WGS metagenome assembly MDSW01 (sample SAMN05326641, study PRJNA326480) | marine metagenome | isolation source: seawater | place: Atlantic Ocean: North West | collected 2012
TTAAGATGTAAGTATTGTTTCACAAATTCTCCTAAAGGAGATCATGTTAAAGAGTACTTAGATTATAAAGCAATTGAAAAATTAGCAGATGAAGCAGATGAATTGGGATATTTTGAATTTGATTTGCAAGGCGGTGAACTTTTATTACAGCCAAAAAAACTTTTTAAAGTACTTGAGGCAATAAAACCTGAAAGATTTTATCTTTATTTAACTACCAACGGATATTATTTAGATGAACCGATGGCAAAAAAATTAGCTGAAGCAAATGTTAGCAGAGTTTCGGTAAGTATAGATAGTATGGATGAAAAAATTCATGACGAAATAAGAGGAAGAAAAGATTCTTGGAAGAAAGCTATTGCGGCTCTAGAGCATGTGCAAAAAGCCGGCATGGATCCTTATTTAAATATTACAGTTGGAAGATATAATGCTAATACTGATCATTTTAAACGTCTGTTAGATTATTCTAAGCAGAAAAGATATAAGACTTTGTTAAATGTTGCGGTTCCAGCTGGCATGTGGCAGAACATGGATGACATTATCTGTAACGACGATGATCGAGCCTATCTAAGAAAAATAAGAAAAGAGTATAAAAACCTAGTTAGGAATATTTGGAATCCATTTGATAAAAGTTATGAAAAGATTTTAGGGTGTACCACTGTAAATAGACTTTATATTACTCCTCTTGGAGACGTATTAGTTTGCCCGTATGTACATATTAAGATCGGAAATATTTTTGAGACATCATTAAAAGAAATTGTCGATTATGGATTTAAAATAAAATATTTTAAAAATCATAGTGATCTATGTTTAGCTGGCGAAGATAAAGACTTTATTAACAAATTTATGACCAAGGGCGGCCAATCGATCTTTAAACCAGCTTTAGCAAAAGATATATTTAACAAAGATGATTTTATCTAAAAAAAATGTTATTAAAGAAAAAAGTTGTAGTAATTACCGGATGCAATAAAGGCATTGGAAAAAAAATACTTGAAAAGTTTTCAGAAAATGGTGCGATAATCTATGCATGCGTAAGAAATGTAAATGAAGAATTTCAAAAAGAAATAAAAAATTTAGAAAATAAATATCATAATAAAATTGAAATAATACCACTAGATTTATCGGATGAAAAAAAAACTTTAGATGCCGCAGATAATATTATTAATAAGAAAAATAAAATTAATGTACTTGTAAATAATGCTGGAGTAATAAGCACATCTTTATTTCAAATGACAAAAATTGATGAATTTAAGAAAAATTTTCAAATAAATTTCTTTTCACAAACTTTGTTTACTCAAAAAATTCTGAGATTTATGGAAAAAGAATCCAGCATTATATTTATATCTTCAAGTTCAGCTACTGACTCCAATATTGGAAGGAGTGCGTATTCGTCATCAAAAGCGTCTATAAATTCGTTATCAAAAAGTCTTTCTAAAGAATTAGGTGCCTTAAAAATAAGAGTAAATACTATTGAACCAGGTTTAACTGATACAGATATGATGCGTAATAATACTTCAAAAGATACAATAGAAATGATGATTAAACAAAATATTTCATTAAAACGTATAGGATCTCCAGAAGAGATTGCCAATGTAGCTCTTTTTTTAGCTAGCGATTTATCCAGCTATGTCACCGGTCAGGTCATAAGAGCTGACGGGGGTCTTTCCTGATGTCGAAAATTGAAAAAGATAAAATTTTAAATTTTTCAAAATCAATAAAAAAAAAAATTTTAAAAATGGCCTATGTTGCCGGTGCACATAGTTCACATCTTGGAGGCGCATTATCAATTGTAGATATTGTTTCTTTTTTATTTGGCAGTTATATGAAGATAAATAAAAATGAACCAAACTTTGAAGATCGAGATAGATTTATTTTAAGCAAAGGACATGCGTGCCTAGCATATTATGCTGCATTATGTGAAATTGGATTTATCAAAGAAAAAGATCTGGATACTTTTGAACAAGACGGAAGTAATTTGCTTGGCCACCCTGTTATAAATAGAAATATAGGTATAGAATTTTCTAATGGATCGCTTGGAATGGGCCTTTCTTTAGCAATCGGTGTAGCCATTTCCTTAAAAAAAAAAAATAAAAAAAATAAAATTTTTGTAGTATTAGGAGATGGTGAGTCAAATGAAGGTTCAGTTTGGGAAGCTTCAATGGCTGCAGCAAAATTTGAACTTGATAATATTTTTTTAATTGTAGATAAGAATAATTTTCAACAAACTGGTTCAACTGAAGAAATTATGCAATTGAATAATCTTGAACATAAATGGAAAAGTTTTGGATGGAATTCAGAGACTATTGATGGTCACAATATAGATGAAATTATAAATTACTTCTCAAATATAAAAAATACAAAAAAACCAAACGCTTTAATTATGAACACAATCAAAGGAAAGGGTTTTAGCTTCTCAGAAAAAAATAACGATTGGCATCATGCAGTACTTACTAAAAAATTGTATGAAGAAGCAGTTAAAGAATTAGATAAAAATGACAATTGAAATTAATGATAGAAATATAAAAATATGGTCTACAATAGGTCCAAGAGCTACATTTGGAACATCAGCTCTAGAGTTTGTAAAAAAATATAAAAATTTAATGATATTGACTTGCGATGTTTCTACATCAGCCGGCCTTGATAGATTTAGAAAAATATATCCTGACAATTATTTAGATCTAGGTATTGCCGAACAAAATATGATTGGAGTTGCCGCTGGACTTTCTAGCGAAGGTTATAATGTAGTAACAACTACTTTTGCACCATTCCAAGTAACAAGATGCTGCGAACAAATTAAAGTTAACATTGGGTATATGAAGCAAAAAATTTCAATGGTTGGTATCGCAAGCGGTCTTGTTCTTGGCAACCTCGGATATACACACTGCTGCATTGAAGATATAGGTATTTTAAGATCAATTCCTAATATACAAATAATTTCTCCAGCTGACTCCCTAGAAACTGTTAAAGCATTTGAAGCTTGCTTAAACTCAAAAACTTCAAATTACATTAGACTTACAGGTGGATCTAATAATCCCATTGTGTATAAAAAAGACTACAATTTTAAAATTGGTAAATCAATTAAGTTAGTTGAAGGTTCTGATGTTGCGATTTTTTGTAATGGTGCAATGGTAAATGAATGTATTAAATCATCAAATATTTTGAAAGAGAAAAATATTAATGCAAGTGTAATAAATATGCACACTATTAAACCCTTAGATGAGGAGGCGATTTTAAATGAGGCAAGTAAAACAAAATTAATTGTTAGCGTTGAGGAGCATAATATAATTGGTGGTTTGGGAACTGCAATTTCAGAATGTATAATTAAACAGAAAGATCATGCCATGCTCCTTAAAATAGGTATTGAAGATTATTATTCAAAAGGTGGGAGCTATACTTACTTAAAAGATTTATATGGATTAACTTCAGAAAAAATAGTAGATAAAATTCAAAAAAAACTCAATGAATAATAACCAAATATACAAAGATATTTTTATTAATTCTTTGTCAATAGACACAAGTAAATTTTCAGAAAAATTAAAATATAATGAGATACCAGAGTGGGATTCCATAGGCCACATGACATTGATGTCAGGTTTAGAGGAGGCATTTAAAATTACATTAGAAACAGACGACATTATAGATTTTAGTTCATATGAAAAAGGAAAAAAAATATTAAAAAAATATAAAGTAAATTTTTAAATTATTTAAAATTAAAGAATTTTTTGATTAATGAATTTTAACAAACTTTTAGTAAAACAATTAAAATTAAAAAACTTTCAAATAAATAAATTTAGCGAAACCTTCATAGTTGCAGAAATTTCGGCTAATCATGGTGGCAATATTAATAATATTTTTAAATCTATAGATTATCTTAAGAAAATAGGTGCAAATGCAATTAAAATTCAAAGCTACGAGGCGTCAACCATAACCTTAAATTCTAAGGATAAAAAATTTTACATTGATGACAACTCTATTTGGAAAGGAAAATATTTGTATGAATTATATAAAGAAGCTCAAACACCATTTTCCTGGCATAAAAAAATATTTAATTATGCAAAAAAAAAAAAATTAATATGTTTTTCATCGCCTTTTGATAAATCTTCAGTTGATCTTCTAGAAAAACTAAAGTGTCCTATTTACAAAGTTGCTTCACCTGAAATTCAAGATTTGGATTTAATTAATTACATTGCTAGGAAAAATAAGCCCATAATTATAAGTACAGGCATCGCAGATATCCATGATATTAAAGAGGCTTTAAAAGAATGTCTTAAAGTAAAAAATAATAAAGTTATATTATTGAATTGTATTTCAAGTTATCCAACAAAATTGAACGAAGTAAATGCAAAACATTTAAATGTATTAAAGAAATTTTCAAATATTGTAGGATTTTCAGACCATACAAATAATTCACTTGCTGCAATTGGCTCAGTATGTTTGGGGGCAAAGATAATAGAAAAACATTTTATATTAAATAATAAAATAAAAAGTCCTGACAATAAATTTTCTATGAACAAAATAGAATTCAATAATTATATTCAAGATATTAGAAATACAGAAATAATGCTTGGAAAAGAATATGTTAATAAAAAAAAAATTTTAAGAAGAAGACTTAAAACAGTTAGCAGATCATTATTTTATATTAAAAATTTACAAAAAGGAGAAAAAATTTATTACAAGTGTGTTAAATCATTTAGACCAGGCATTGGAATTAAGCCAAGCCACCTAAAAAATATAATAGGTAAAAAACTCAAACAAAATGTTAAAAAATTTACACCCGTCAAAACAAAACACTTTTAAATATTTGTTGATAGGTTCAAATGGTCTTTTGGGAAGATCCTTAAAAAAAATTATACCAAAAAATCAAACTAAAACATTGTCAAGAAACAACGCAGAAATAAATATTAATTTAGAAAATTTTTCGAAGCTAATAAGAATATTTAAAAAATATAAATTTTCTTATGTCATAAATTGTGCCGCGATGACAAACTTGAACAAATGTGAACAAAATTATGAAAAATGTAAAAAAATAAATTCTTTATTGCCTAAAATATTATCAGAACTATCAACAAAATATGATTTTCAGCTAATACAAATTTCCACTGATCAATTTTATAAAAATAAAAGATTCAAATTAAATCATGAAAAAGATAAAATATTTCCAATAAATAAATATGCAAAAAGTAAAATTTTGTGTGAAAGATATGTTAAAAAAAATAAAAAAAATTTAATAATTAGAACTAATTTTACTGGATATAAAAATGACAAAAATAATATCCCATTTGTAGACTGGTTAACCAAATCTATTATTAAAAAAGTTAAAATTAACCTTTATAACGATTTTTATGTTTCAACTCTTGATGTTGATACATGTGCGAAATTGATTATTGAACTTATTAATAGTAGAGCAAGTGGTATTTATAATTGTGCAGCAAAGCAACCAATTACAAAAAAAGATTTTGCTTTGTATTTCTGTAAAAAAATAAATAAAAAGATTTTTTACAATGAAGTTTCTGTAATTTCAGACCGAGTTAAAAGACAAAGATATCTAGGTTTAAATGTAAAAAAAATCGAAAAAAAATTAGTAAAAAAAATGATTTCACCTTATAAGGCTATTGATAATTTAGCTAAACTATATTTAAAACGAAAACGAAAATGAAAATTATTGGCATCAATTATTTATCTGAGTCATCTGTCTGTCTTTTAGAAAATGGGCAAATAAAATTTGCCATTAGCCAAGAAAGAATAAATAGAAAAAAAAATTGGTATGGCATACCCTATAAAAGTATTAAAACTCTTTTAAAAGTAACAAAAAATAATATTAAAGATATAGATTATTTTGTAACTTGCGGTTTATCTTCTTTAAAAAAAGATATACCCGATAGATCAAATTTTAAAAGTAAAATTAACTTAATTAATAAATCAAATTTAAAAAATAATATTAAAAAAAAACAAATAAACTTTTTAAAAAAAAGGCAAAAACATGAAGATTTTGTAATTAATGTTAGAACAAAAAAAATAATTAATGATTTAAAAAAAAAAATTACCAAACTTAAAAATATATGACCATCATATTTCCCATGCTGCTTCTGCAGCATATAATTCTCAATTTAAGTCATGCTATTGTCTTACAATTGATGGATGGGGAGATCATTCATCTGCAAAAATATTAAAGTTTTCTAATGGGAAATTTTATGAAATGCATAGTAGTTCTACTATTGACTCTCTTGGTTATTTTTATGGAAGTATTACTAAACTTTTAGGCTTTAAACCGCATCAACACGAGGGGAAAATTTTAGGTTTAGCCGCTTATGGTAATCCCAAAAAACCTTTAAAAGAGATGTCAAAATTAATTTCTTTTGATAAAAAAAATATGAAATTTATTGGTAATTATGAAAAAGGTTTATATCAAGCAACTTTTTACAATAAAAACTTAAATTTTTTACTAAAAAAATATTCAAAAAAAGATATAGCTGCTTGTGCACAGTTTGTTTTGGAAAAAACTGTTTTGTCTTGTGTAAAAAATATTTCTAAAAATAAGATTAATTTAGTCTTGGCAGGAGGAGTGTTTGCAAATGTAAAATTGAATCAAAAAATTAAAGAACAAAAAAATATTAAAAATATTTTTGTTTATCCAAATATGGGTGACGGAGGTCTGTGTGTAGGATCGGCAATGTTATGTTATAATGAAATTACAAAAAAAACACCAAAAGCTTCTAAAAGCTATTATTTAGGCCCAGATTTTGATAATAAAAATATATTAAATGAAATAAGGAAATTTAAGTTAAAATATTCAAAACCAAATAATATTGAAAAAACTATTGCAAAAAAAATTTCAGAAAACAAAGTTGTGGCTCACTTCAATGGTAAAATGGAATTTGGACCCAGGGCATTAGGAAATAGAAGTATTATTTGTTCTGCAAAAAATAGTAATATAAATAATGAACTAAATAAAAGGTTGGGGCGAACTGAATTTATGCCATTCGCGCCAATAATTCTTAAAAGTTACGCAAACAAATATTTTAATATATCAAAAAACCTTGATGATTATAAATATATGACATTAACATGTTTGTGTAAAAAAATTATGATAAAAAATTCTCCAGCGGCAGTCCATATTGACAAAACTGCGAGACCTCAAATTATTGATAAAAAAATAAATTTAAGATTATTTAAAATATTAAATGAGTACAAAAAAATTACAAATATTCCTGTATTAATTAATACAAGTTTTAACATGCACGAAGAACCAATTGTTTGCTCACCAAATGATGCAATTAGAGCCTTTCTTGATGGTGATCTTGACATTTTAGTTTTAAAAAATTTCTTTATACAAAAAAATGAATAAAGAAATTTATTTCAAAATTGGCGTTTCTAAAAAAATTGGTACGGGACACTTGTTCAGAAGCTTAAATATAGCGACAAATTTAGCAAAAAAAAAAATAAATTTATATTTACTTATAAATAAAACATCAATTAAAAATAAATTTATAAGAAAAAATTTAAAATCTAAATTTTTCAAAAAAACATTTATTTTTAAAAATGACATATCTGAAATTAATTTTTTAAAATATAATAATATAAAAAATTTACTGGTTGACGATCCAGAATTTAATTATAAAAAACAATTAGAGTACAGAAAATATATTAAGAATAAGCTAATAATATATGAAGATATTCCAAAAAAAAATTATGCCGATGTAATAATTAATCATAATTTCATAAATAATTACAAAAAAAAATATAATAAATTATCCAAGAAAAATGCCAAATTGCTCACTGGCATAGGTTTTTTTCCAAAAGAAAAAAATAAATTAATTAATAGAAAAAAAACAACAATTAAAAAAATATTAATTTTTTTTGGAGGACTTTCTAATAAAAAATTATTAAATTATGTTCTTACTCAACTTTCACAAAAATTTAATGAAAGAGTTGAAATTAACTGCTTCTTGGGATTGTTCAATAATCAAAGTTATGATTTTAAAAAAAAATATAAAAAAATAATATTTCATAAAACAAAATTACAAAAAATATATCTAAATTATTTAAAAAATTCTGATTTATTTATTGGATCTGGAGGAACCTCTTTATTTGAAAGTTTAATTTATGGAGTACCCTCTATAGTATTTTGTACTGCAAAAAATCAATTAAATAACTGCAAAAACTTTAGCAAACAAAAATCAGTTTTTTTTGTTAAAAACAAAACTTTATTTAATTCAAAATTTAAAGAATTATATTTCAATGAAAAAAAGTATCAAAAGTTAAAAATAAGATCTATTAATGTATCCAAAAATATTGGCTCTAAGAATTTAATTAATAATTTATATAAATTGATTATTAAGTAATTTACATTATAACATTAAAAAATGAAAAATTTAATTCAAAAATTAATAAATTTCTTCGGTTATAAACTTATTAAACTACCGTCTGCAAATAATTCTGATTTTGATGATATTACTAAATTTTTAATAGATAATCCTCAACCAGTAGTAATGGATGTAGGAGCAAATATAGGACAGTCAATCGATAGATATAAACAGATTTTCAAAAGTCCCATTATTCATAGTTTTGAACCAAGTGAAAAAGAATTTAATTACCTAAAAGAAAAATACAAAAACGATAAACAAGTATTTCTTAATAGATTAGGCCTAGGCGAAAAAGAAGAGAATTTAGAATTAAATATTAATGCTTTATCAATTCATTCTAGTTTTAAAAAATTAATACCAAATACAACATGGGTCGAAAAAAGAAGCCAAAGAGCAAACGTATTAACTGAAAATTATACTACAGATAAAATATTATCTAAAGTAGTTACTCTAGATAGTTATGTGGAGAAAAATGGAATAAATAATATTGATATTCTAAAAATTGATACCCAAGGAACAGAAGATCAGATCATAGCGGGAGCACAAAAAACAATTAAAAATAATAAAATAAAATTAATAGAGTTTGAGCTTATTTTTTCAGAAATTTATGAAAATCCACCACAAATTTATGATTTTGAAAAAAATTTAATTCCAAACAATTATAAATTGTTTGCAATGTCTGATAGTGGAAGTTTAATTGCACATTATATATATCAAACAAATATGATTTATATTTGCCCTGAAACGTACAAAAAATTCCAATCAAAATCTCCATACAAACCCATTAAAATTAGTGATTTAGATATGAATAAAAAAGAAGATAGGGATAAATATTCTTCTTTTAGAAAAATGTCATCCAAACGTGAGAACTAGGAAAGTTTGTTTAATTCCTGCAAGATCAGGCTCTAAAAGAATAAAAAACAAAAATATAAAAAATTTTTTTGGAAAACCTATAATTGCCTATACGATAAAAACTGCAATTAAGAGTAAGCTATTTGATGAAGTAATTGTCTCTACAGACTCAAAAAAATATATATCGATTGTTAAAAAACATGGAGCAAAAACAACTCTTAGATCAAAAAAATTGTGCTCAGACCACGCAAAAGATATTGATGTTATAAAAGATTTTTTAAAGAGTAATAAAAATAAAAAAAACAAAATTGATTATTTATGTTATTTATACCCAATTAACCCTTTACTTAAAGCTGACACACTTGTTAAATGTTTTAAAAAATTAAAAAATAAAAAAATAGAAAAAGTAATTACATTAAAAAGGTTTACATATCCAATCCAGAGATCATATTATAAAAATAAAAATGATAAATTTATAGTAACAAACAGGAGTTTTTTTCAAAAAAGATCTCAAAATTTAAGAATCTTTTATCATGATGCCGCACAATGTTATTGGTATAAAATAAATAAAAACATGAAATTTTTGAAAAAAACATTATTTATCACAGAAGGTGTTGTGCTTAACGAGTTTGAAGCTTATGATGTAGATGTAAACGAGGATATGGAAAATTTGAAAAAAATATACAAATACAGATTACATTATTAAGATAAAACTAATAAAAAACATAAAAAAATCGGTTTAGATGTAGACAAAATTCAAAATGTTGACATAAATCAAATTTAAATAATTAAAATAAATGTTTAATAACAAAACAATTCTAATAACAGGTGGAACAGGTACTTTTGGCGTTCATTTTTTAAATTATCTAATAAAAAATAAAATTAATTTTAAAAAAATAATTATTTTCAGTAGAGACGAATTTAAACAATTTAATTTACAAAATACTTTTGATAAGAAAACTCTCAATAAATTAAGATTTTTTTTAGGTGATATAAGAGATAAGGAAAGATTAAAATCAGCTTTTCGAGATGTTGATATTATTATACATGCTGCAGCCTTGAAACAAGTGCCTGTAGCAGAATACAATCCAGTAGAATTTATAAAAACAAACATTTTAGGTTCTCAAAATATTGTTGAAGCAGCGATGGAGTCGAAAGTAAAAAAAATTGTAAGTCTTTCAACTGATAAAGCTTGTTCACCAATAAATTTGTATGGAGCTACAAAACTTTGCGCGGATAAATTATTTATTTCTGCAAATAATATAAGAGGAAAAAATAAAATCACATTTTCAGTTGTAAGATATGGAAATGTTTTTGGAAGCCGAGGATCTGTTTTTCATGAATTTGAAAAACAAAAAAAAAATAAATTAATAAAGATTACCCATAAAGATATGACAAGATTCAATATTTTTATAGAAGATGCTATAAAAATGGTTCTATGGTCGTGCAAACACGCAATAGGTGGAGAAATAATTGTTCCCAAGTTAAAATCTTTTAAAGTTGTTGATTTAGCAAAATTAATGGCACCAAAAATTAAACATAAAATAATTGGTACAAGACTTGGAGAGAAAATTCACGAAAGCCTCATCTCCATAGGAGATGGAACCAATGTAGTTGATGTTGGTAAATATTATATTGTGGCACAGAACCAAAAAATAAGAAACTACTATAGAAAAAAATTTTCATCAAAAATTAAAAATTTTAAGCAGGAATATACTTCTAGAGATAACCTAATGAATATTAAAGAACTGTCGAAAATAATTAAAATAAAATAGAGATGTCTATATGCTGTATTATTCCCGCAAGATATAATTCTAAACGCCTTCCTGGAAAGCCTTTACTTAAAATAAAAAAAAAAGAAATACTTTTATTAACTTATGAAAGGGCAAAAAAAATTTTTTCAGATAAAGATATTTATGTTTTTACTGACTCAACAAAAGTAAAAAAAAAATTAAACACAAAAATTAAAAATCTTATTATATTTAATAAAAGTTTTATAAATGGAACATCGAGAGCAAGTTATGGACTTAGATATATAAAAAAAAAATACTCAGGCGCTTTAATTCTGTCATGTGACAATCCATTTATTAATGATTCCGCTATAAAAAACACAATAAATTGTTTTAAAAAAATAGAGAAACAAAAAAATTATTGTGCCGCAACAATACATTGCAAAAAATTAAAAGAAAAAACTAATAAAAATATTGCAAAATTGGTTATCTCAAAAAATAATGATGTATTATATATTTCTAGAAGCAATATTCCATTTAACCCTATAAATAAGAAATTTTATCTTACACACCATGGACCTGTTTGTATTAAGATTGATCATTTAAGACAGTATAGTAGATTGAAAATGACCACTCTTCAAAAATTAGAAGATAATGAGTGGTTAAATTTTATTGAAAGAGGTTATAAAATAAAGAGTTTTTTAGTAAATAATATTTTTCCAGAAATTAACACAAAAAACGATTTAAATTATTATAGAAAAAAAAAGAAATGAATTTTTATAGTCTTAAGATTAATGAGTTTTATAAAAAGAAAAAACAAAAAAATAA
>MDSW01074038.1_pt1 | contig 11768 bp, 10 predicted proteins | sample 811171 | NCBI WGS metagenome assembly MDSW01 (sample SAMN05326641, study PRJNA326480) | marine metagenome | isolation source: seawater | place: Atlantic Ocean: North West | collected 2012
AATCAGCTGCAAACTTATACTGCACATCAAATATTCCTAATCTTTCAAACAAACTTCTTCTTGCATAAAAACTTGGATGAGGAGGTATCCAGCCTCGAGTTAACTTTGCTTCTTTGTATTTACCAGGCTTCCATAATCTTACTGGCTTACATAAATTTCTCGATAAGTTTGTAACATATTCAATATCTCCATAGCAACAATCATAACCTTTATTAAATACATCAACATAATCTTCAAGAACTTTGGAATGGGCAAAAAAATCATCTGAATTGAGAAAGCCTACTACATCTCCAGAGCTTTCTTCGTACCCCTTATTCATTGCGAAATAAATTCCTTGGTCTTCTTCTGATATAAGTCTGATCCTTTCGTCATTGTAGGATTGAACTATTTCGCAAGTTGTGTCTTCAGATTTGCCATCTATAACTAATATTTCAAAATTAACCCATGTCTGCTCTAGCACTGAGTCAATAGTATCTTTGATAGTTCTCTCACTATTAAAGCACACCGTAATAATTGAAAACTTCATTACTTTTATTTTCTGTCATAAATATCATCAAAACGTTGAATATCGTCTTCACCAAAATATTCCCCTATTTGAACTTCAATAATATGTAACTCCTCGTCTCCAATATTAGAAATTCTGTGCACTTCTCCTTTTTCTATTTTTATAGAATTATCTTTGGATAGTTCAATTTCTTTTTCTCCCTTTACTACTTTTGCTCTTCCAGAGGTAACCGTCCAATGTTCAGATCTATGTTTATGTTTCTGCAGACTAAGTTGTCCACCTTTATTTACAATCAAGAGTTTCACATGACAATTATCATTTTTTAGTAGGGTCTTAAATGTTCCCCAAGGTCTAACAGTTTGGTGAGTTAATTGATCTAATTCATATAGATTCTTATTTAAATTCTCCACTTCGTTTAAAGAATCCCTATGAGAAATTAACATTTGATCATTTACATCTACAACTAAAAGATCTTTAAGCCCAGATGCTATCAGAATATTTTTATCTGTATTTATATAACTATTATAGACATCGTTAACTTGAACATTTCCTATAAGCGTATTTTGATTTGAGTCTTTTAAAGAATGTTCTTTTATTGAATTCCAAGTTCCTAGATCTTCCCACATTGTGTCTATTTCTGCTACCTTCAATGATTTAGTCTTTTCTAGCAAAGCAAAATCTATAGATATATTTTCTAAATCTTCATAATCTTCTTTACCAAGATGAATATAATCGCCTTCAACAGTAGATTTTTTTAAAGCATTTCTGCATGAATTAAGCATCAAAGGGTTAAACTTTTCCATTTCATTTATGAAGTCCTTGGCTTGGAATAAGAAAATACCTGAATTCCATAGATATTCTTGTTTGTCCAGGAATGTAAAAGCGGTTTTTTTGTTCGGTTTCTCTTTGAAAGATAGCACTTCAAATATATTCCCTAAATTTTTTCCTTTTTGTATGTATCCGTAAGATTCACTTGGATAAGTAGGCTTAATTCCAAAAAGTACAATGGAGCCTCTACTTTCTGACTTAATTAACTCTTCAATTTTATTAAGCAGGAGGTCAGGTCTGGGCAGAAAATGATCAGAAGGGGTTACAAGAACATAATCTTCTGGATTGGCTTTTAATGCAGAAATAGTTATTGCTGGCGCTGTATTTTTTTTTAATGGTTCTAAAATAATTGAAAAATTTGATGGAGTGTCAGGTAATTTTTTATCCAATAATTCTTTGTGATCAGAATTGCCTAAAACAATGACTTCTTTAGGTGCAATTGCAAGAAATCTATTAATTGTTTGTTCTAATAATGTTTTTTCACTCAGGATTTCAAGAAATTGTTTTGGTAGGTCATGGGATGACAAGGGCCATAATCTTGCACCTGAACCACCAGCCAAAATAACAGGTATTACATTCGGATTTTTTTTCTTACTCACAACTCAAGAATTATAGAAGCTTATTGAAATAATCTAAATGGCGATTAGCACATGAGGTTGAAGACAACTCCGATTCAACAATTTTCTTAGCCTCTTTGCCCATAGAGGATGATAAAGTCTCATTATTTAGAAACAGATCAACGCCATGAACAAGATCATTTCTATCTAGAAGTTTGGCTATGTAACCTGACCTTAAATGTGTTATGTATTCTTTCACATCACCAACATCATAAGAGACAATAGGAAGAGCAGCTAACATTGCCTCCCAAACAGCTAAAGGAGAAGATTCAGACTTTGAAGTGAATAAGAACACATCCATTCTTTCCAAGTATTCAAAAACATTTTCTACACCACCAACAAAGGTTAAATTTTCTACTTTTAAGTCATACATAATATTTGTTAATTTCTCATGGTAATTTGATTGAGAGTCATAGATAGGCCCGATAATAATAAAATGTAAATCAGTATGTCTTTTGTTTAATTCATGCGCAATTAGGATAAAATCTTCCATATTCTTGGTAGGGTTTACATTAGCAACCATACCAATAACCCTCTTATCTTGATGAATATATGAAGGTTTTGTTGTATTTTCGAGTGACTCAAAATCCACTGGTGAAGGTATAACTGAACTGAACCTATTAGGTATTAAGTCAGAGTAGTAGGCCTTAGAGGCTTTAGAAGCAAAGATAAATCCATTTACTAGAGGAGCAAGTATAAAAAAGATTAATCTTACTAGGTAAGGCATATTTGTGTCATTTAAGTGCCAGACAACCTTTTTAAAACTTAACTTTGCAGCAATCACACCTTTAATTTGCCACGCTCCTCCTGCAACATACACTACATTTTCCTTTGCCTTCAAAAAATAAAAAGTTAAAAGCAGAATTTCAGGTATAAAAGTAAAAATATATAAAAGAATATTCTTTAATTGGATACTAGGTGCAGTGATAAAGATCTGAGAATTTGAAAGATTATAAGAATCTAATAAGTGCTTAAACTCTTTACCAGAATGAGGAAAGATAACCCTGCTGTCAATTTGTAACTTTTTCATCAACCTAAACAGGTATATTTGAGGACCCGCTAATCTTCCTTCTTCTAAAATAAAAAGTACTGAGTTTTTAGCTGACTTAAGATTATTCAAGTGAAGATTTCCATAGAGATGATTTTGTTCTAAATCTATCAGACAGAATTGCTAAAAAGGATAAGAACCCGTCTTTAAAAGCACTTATTTTCTTTCCTTCTGAAAAAGTTCTTGGAAAATAATCAACAGGAACATCAATTATTCTTCCCTCACATATCAGTGCCCTGCAAACTAACTCAAAATCAAAATTAAATCCATTTCTTTTAAATTTAATACTTTGCATAAAAGATGTTTCAAACATTTTAACTGCGGTAGCAGTATCTGTTAGATTTGAGCCGTAAAGTACGTTTGTAATGATAGAAAGAAACTGTACTCCTATTCTATTTATTAAGTAGTGATACTCTACTTTTCTCATCATAGTCCTGCTGCCCAAAACCCCCTGACACCCTGTACGCTTAATTTCTTCAAGACAATCCCAAATAGATTCCGGAGAATACTCCAAATCAGGGTCAAAGATTACAAAATATTTTCCTTTGGAAAGTTTAATGCCTCTCTTAATCGAACCCCCTTTTCCTAAATTTTTTTCATTAAATATTTTATTGACTAACGGATTTTCTAATTTCTTGATCCACTCTCTAGTACCGTCTGTAGAGCAATTATCAATAATAAGCACCTCGGCTTCTATACCCTTACTTCCTATACTTTCAATTAAATTATTGAATGCCACCGGCAGTCTCTCTAATTCATTAAATACGCACAAGATAATCGAAAGTTCTATTTTTTTTTCATTCATGTGGGGGCTAATCTTAAATTATAGGATGTTGGCTATTCTAGCACTACTGATAGCAGAATTAAGCGAAGGAATTAACTAAATTAACAACAATCTAACATTATTTTAGTAACATCAAGAGCACTATCAATTCCAGCAATATCAGCAAGTTCTCCCTTCTCTGCTCTCTCTAGAAAATATTTGAACTGATTTTCTAAAGGCTGAATATCTTCAAATTCCACTTTCTTTGAGTCCTGTTTTCTGAATTGATTTTCTTCTGAAACTCCAAGAAATTCAGATTCGTAGAACTCAAAATGATGATCATTTTTGCTGCTAAAAAAATCAATGTGTCCTTTGTCTCCTGAAATTACAAGCCTATGTTCTTTAAATGGATTCATCCAACTATTGAAAATATGGCAGTAAGTATTATTTTGATATTTCAAATTAGTTATTTGTATATCGCTAATTCCAGATTGCAAAAAAGATGCGTTGCTGTAGGAAATATCTTCTGGATAAGATTCATTTATAAATTGCATTATCGCTATATCATGAGGTGCTAGGCTCCAAAATACATCTTCATGAGATCTCACTTTTCCTAAATTCAATCTATTGCTATAAATGTAATTAAGGTCTCCTAAATATCCTTTCTTGATCCATTCTTTTATCTTCAAAATACCTGGATGAAATAACAAAAGATGACCCACCATAAGGCAAGTAGAATTATTTTTTGCTATTGCACATAGTTCCTCTGCATGCTCAAGAGACAGAGTAAAAGGCTTCTCAACTAATAATGGTATTTTTGAACTTAGTATTAATTTCGCAATCTCATAATGTGTGTTAGCAGGAGTAGCAACAGTAAAAGAAGTATGTTTCTTAGCACTTATAGCTTCTTCCACATTGTTATACAAATTTACTCCCTTATAGGCTTCTTGTATTTCTTTGATTATTGCTTGATCTTGCTCAACTACTCCACCGAGAACATTCATGGCATGCAGAGTCTTCAAATGATTCTTTCCCCAATAGCCTGCCCCAACAACACAAACATTATGATTAGGAGTCATTTACAACCTCAACTATTTTTTCCTTTTCTTTATCTGATAAATATGAGTGAAAAGGAATGGAAAATACTCTAGAAGAGATGTCTGAAACAATACTTAAGTCTTGATTGCTCGCTTCCTTAAAAACTCCTTGAAGATGAAGAGGTTTTTCATAATACACTCCAAAGGGAATATTTTGTTTCTTTAAGTTCTCAAGAACGATCGTCTTATGCTCTCTTGATTCTGCAAGTATAGAATACAGGGCATGAGCTGACTTATAATCTGCTGGAAGATGTTGTTTTTGAAATTTATTAGATATATTTTCATTATAGTAATCAGAAAGTTGGTTACGTATTTTTAATTCCTCATCAAAAATTGTTAACTTTTCTAATAGTACACAGGCTTGAATAGTATCCAATCTACCATTAATACCAAGTCTTACATTATCATATTTATCTTTACCTCCACCATGTACCCTGATAGATCTAGCTAAATCTGCAAGAATATTAGAATCTGTAAAAATAGCCCCCCCATCTCCATAGCATCCTAAAGGTTTTGTGGGAAAGAAAGAGGTAGCAGAGATATCACCAAAAGTACCAGACTTTTTGGATCTGATCGAACTTCCAAAACTTTGTGCCATATCCTGAATTAGATACAACGAATTTGATTCAGCAATATCTTCTAATTCTCGATACCTAGCTGGGAGTCCAAATATGTCTACAGCTATGATTGCCTTAGGGTTAAGCTTTTTTTCTTTTGCTCTGCTTATCTCGTTTTGTAGGCTGAGAGGGCAAATATTAAAAGTATCATAATTAATATCACAAAAAATTACATTCGCACCTAGTAGTTTGGCTACCTCTGCAGTAGCGATATACGAGAAAGAAGTTGTAAAAACTGCATCTCCTTGTCCTACATTATTTGCCATCAAACTGATTAAAAGAGCGTCAGTACCGGAAGAGCAAGAAACGCAATGTTTTACTCCAACATAGTCGCTAAGTTTCTCCTCCAATTCATAAACCTCTGGTCCAAGAATATACTTTCCATGATCCAACACCTTATCAACTCGTTTTAAAAATTTATTTTTTATTTTTTCCTGCTGTTTTTTTAAGTCAAAGAACTCCATGATTTCTATGCCGAAATAATTTTTTTGTTACTGTTATTTTTATAAACTCCTCTTGTATCAACAATTAAATTTGCATACTTAAGTATCATCGAATAGTTAAAAGAAGAATGATCAGTCGAAATAATACACACATCATATTTTGCTAAATTGGTAGGGTTGATATCAACACTACTTAATTCATATTTGTACTTACGCATTTTGGGAAATTCCACAACAAATGGATCTGAATAGTCCACATTAGCACCACGATCCTCTAAAAGTTTTATCAACTCTACTGAAGGTGATTCACGAGTATCGTCGATATCTTTTTTGTAAGATAAGCCTAAAACAAGAACCTTACTTCCATTTAATACTTTTTTTCCCGATTCTAAAGCCTGCATTGTTTTCTGTATCACCCACTTAGGCATAGATTCATTAATCTCACCTGCAAGTTCTATAAATCTAGTATGCATACCAAACTCTTTAGCTTTCCAGGTTAGATAATATGGATCAATAGGTATGCAATGACCTCCTAACCCTGGACCCGGATAGAATGCCTTAAATCCAAACGGTTTACTTGAGGCAGCATTAATGACTTCGTAGATATCTATATCCATTTTGTCGGCTACCATCTTCATTTCATTAACAAGACCAATATTTACTGACCTATAAATGTTTTCCAATAATTTTGTTAACTCAGCTACTCGAGGAGAAGATACAGGAACGATTTCTTGAACGATAGCAGAGTAAAGTATCTTGGCAACTTCTAGACAATTTTTTGTAGTACCAGATACAACTTTAGGAATCTGATGAGTTTCAAAATCTTTATTTCCAGGATCTTCTCGTTCCGGTGAATAAACCAGAAAAAAGTCATTGCCTATATCAAATCCCCCAAGCTCAATCATAGGAGCCAAAACTTCTTCAGTTGTGCCGGGATAAGTGGTGCTTTCAAGAGAAATAATTTGACCCGACTTTATATTGGGCAATAAGTTTTGCATAGTTGAAATTACAAAACTAAGGTCTGGTTCTTTATTTTTTGTTAAGGGTGTGGGAACACATATTATTATTGCCTCAACATCAGAGAGAAGTTTATAGTCTGAAGAAAAACTTAAATTCCTTGAAAGGGCTTTTTTTAATATTGAGGATTTAATGTGCTCTATAGGGCTACTTCCTTGATTTAATAATTTAACCTTATCCTTATCAGTATCTATACCTATTACACTGAAACCTTGAGACTCAAATCTTAATGCAAGGGGTAAGCCCACGTAGCCCATTCCTATGACTGCGATTCTAGATTTCTTATCTTGGATTAATTTTTGAAGTTTATCTTTAATTTCCATCTTGTATTGCCTTCTTATAGAGCTTTATAGTATCAAGTGATATCTTTTCATATGAATAGTTTTTATGAACTGATTCAATCGAATTTCCGATTAAAGTCTTTCTTGCCTCGTCATCAGATAGTTGATCTATTTTTGTAGCCAAATCTTGTATATTTCCTGTTTCGTATGTTATTCCTAAACCGTTACTCTCTCTATCACGTGATGCTGGATGATCAGCCATAATTACAGCTCCTCCACAGGCCGCAACTTCAAGAGCAGAGAGGGAGGTACCGTCAGGAAAAACTACTAAATCAAGACTGGAAAAATAAGTAGAGAGTGTAGTTAGGTCTTTCATACCTTCAAAAAAAACTCTATCTTCCTCTTTAATCTCGCTGAATTTACTATTGATTTCGTTTTCTATTACATCATCACCGCTTCCGATGTAAACCAACGAGATATCCTTGCCTTGTAACAATAATTTTATAACGGCATCCGCAAGCCATTGCGGCTTTTTATCATTATTTAGCTTTCCTGATTGCATAACAACAAAAGTAGATTTATTTTTTTGATATTTACTTTTTAGACCCAGATCAGGCTTTCTTGGCTTAAAGACATTGATATCCACGCCCAAATGTATAGTAGTAATCTTATCAGCATTAATTCCTTCCTTAGCTTTTAAATAATCCGAGCTTTCTTCAGTAACTCCAATAAACTTATAAACACCTGTTTGTATTTTTTTTAAAAAGAACTTATGAAAAAAATAATAGATACTTTGGAAAATACCTTCCTGAACTATATCTAAAATCATGTGATTATCTGCAACTAAAGGTATTTGTCTTTTTTTAGCAAAATTATGTGACCGGTAAAGACTAAATGATCCAGTACCATGACAATATAGAAGATCAGGATTGATCTGCTTCAAAGCAGATTGTAGACCAACCATCCATGGCCTGCCCTTTATTTCAAAGTTGACGGGCAAACGAATTATCTCTACTCCATCTTTTATTTCTTTACCGGGACCAATGATTCTTTGTCCAAGAAATTTTTTCCAAGTATTTTCATAGTTAGGTACAGGCTGATATCTATCCGAAGTAATTATTGTTACATCACATCCCTGAACCTTATTCCATTTAGGTAGAAGAAATTCTTGATATCCCATGGTAGGCATCAAGTAATCAACTAGGTGTACTATTCTCATTAAGTAAAGAAGAAATTATTAAAGAGTAATCTTCACACATTCTATCACTTGATAAATACTCTGACCTAAGAATAGCATTGGCGGAGAATTCTTTATACTCCTCAAGGGCTAGATTTAGAGCTTTTTTTATTGAAAGACCTTTGAAGCCGTTTAAGCCATAAGCTTGAAAATCATAGCTAATGATCACTCCTGCATCCTCAATTATTTCTCGAAATGAACCGGTGTCTAGACCTACTGCAGGTATACCCACACATAATGCTTCTATTAGGGAATTAGGGCATGGAGGCATTGTTTCAAGTAAAAAAAAGATTCTATTTCTCTCTTTTATTTCACTTTTTAAATCTTCACGTGGAATATTCCCTCTAAAAATAATATTAGTTTTTTTAGAAAACTCATTAAGAGAGGGACTCAATCTCCCAAAAACCTCTACTGCTTTTATTCTGTCATCATGTTTTGCAAAATTATCGAGCTCCAAAAGCAACTGTCTTGATAAAGGGTCATCTTGAATAGTCCCTTCAATGCATGTGATGACAACATCACTTGATTCTCTCTCAAATTTTTTTTTATCAAGGTTTATTGAAGAACCATTAAGGATTATGGAGCTTTTTTTTTCAACTTTATGAATCCTTTGCCACAAAGACTCAATAAAATAGCTTTGATAAATAACATGATGAGCTAAAAATCTCCTTATAAATAATATTAGAAAGTTTTGAATATTTAATTTAATCTCAACAAAAAAACCTTCTTTGATATGCTTATGCCTCCAATTGAGGCCATCTAGTCTGTGAATAATTTTTGCACCAAATAATCTGCAATAAAATAGCCATAATAACTTTCTAGTGCCTGCAACAACAAAAATAATGTCGGGAATCCTTTTAAAACTAGGATATGAAACTTCATAACCCCTAGCAATAAGATCTGATTCCAATATGCCTTGAAATGTCCCAGGACCTCCGTGCTCAGAAGCCTTATGAGGAAAGGCCACTAATGTCTTAGCCACTTTTTTTTGCTCTCAAGGATTTTGAATAAATATAAGGCATGGAGGCACATACTATAAATAATGCATCTACTGGAAAACGTAACCTTGGTGTGCCCCAGAAAGGGAGACACACAGCTAAATTGTAGAAAATGATTGCAAAAAATATCCAGTTATCTTCTTTGCGGGAATGACGCAAAGACAAGAAAAACATTAATAATATTGGTATCCAAATAAAAAACATAATCAAATCAGAATAGCTATAATCTTTTTTATATGGATTGGGTCTATAACTGAGATTGTTGATGGTTCTCATAATCATTGGTCTGATAATCTTTAACGGATTGTCACTTACTTCTTTTACAACCTCACTCATATAGACAGCACTTTTTTCAGATTCTTTAAATGAATTAATGTAATTTCCATTCAGAAAAGCGTTCCTTGAATATCCACCCCTTAAAATTTCTGGGTCTTCTAAATCATGATTAGATAAATAAATCATATAACCCAAGCGACTTGTAGTAGGCATAAAGGAATCATGGATACTATAGTTTCTAATAGTCCAAGGCGTTAGTATTAATATGAAAGCTAAGAAAGAAAAGAAGACACTTTTCAAACTCATATGGTTCTTAGTATCAAGGAAATAATTTAAAGAAAAAACTGCAAAAAATAAAAATGGCAGTAGAAGCAAAAATTGAGATCTTGTTAAAACTAGCAATCCAGAGAATATTCCAAATAGGACATAAGCAGATAGTCTATTTTGTTTGAGGCTGATTAAGAAAAAATAGGTTGCAGTAATACAAAAAAATGAAGCTAGAGTTTCTGTTAATAAATGTACAGAAAAGTAATTAGCAGGCGGGTAAAGCAAAAATATTATTGAAGGAAAAAGAGCAATTTTACTATTTTGACAGATTTCAAAACAAAGCAAGAAAACTACAAAAGTGGCTAAACTCCCTACGATAATATTAAAAATTCTACCGATCCATGGTTTAGGTTCAAACGCTTCATACAAACCCGCTAAAATATAAGGTAGCGCTGGGGGCCTAGTTGAGGACTCTACGAGTTCTTCGTATTGTTTACCTCCATTATCTCCAAAACCTTGCCCATAGTAGATTGCCTTAGCATGATTGTGATAACTTAAAGAATCTTCTAATGGTTCTCTTTCAAAACCATCTGTATAAATTAATGCAGCAAACTTAATTACTAAACTAAAGATGAAAAGCAAACCTGATAACTTTAAGTTCAAAGACATTCAATTCCTCATATAACTTTTGTAGGACTTATGGAAGAAAAAACCTAAGATCAAAAACAAAGAAATAGAGATAAGTAACAGGTTTGTTCTGAGTTGTAGAATTGATTCCGTGAAAAAAGCAATCAGCAATATACTAGGAGTTAGGCCGATCAGATTTAAGGTAATAAATCTCAGAAAGGATACTGCAACCAAAGAACAAAGAATATTTTGGACCACAAAAGGGATAAAAGTGAATCTAATAAATAAAATAGATTTATTTGGATTTTCATTAACTATTCTTTTTCTAATAAATTGTGCTTCATTATTTAAGTACTTTTCATAATTTAATTTGCCTAAATTAATTAAAAGATATGGAATGCAAACAGCTATAGTAAGGACTAAATAAGAAGCTAAAATTCCTTTAAAAAATCCTAAAGTTGTAATGTAAAAAATAATAATCAGTGATCCAGGCACAACTAGATTACTCAGCAAAATAAACATCAAACTGATGAGCAAGATGTTGTCATTAGAAAAACTTAGTAAGGTATTAATTACTTCTTCCATAGGATGTTTCTAATATTATTTCTTTGAAGCCCTCCTCAAGAGTTGTTTTAGGAAACCAACCCATTCTATTAAGACTTTCGATATTAGCTACTGAAAGCATAACTTCATTATCTTTATACGGAACTTTTCCAAACTTAAACTCCGTACTGGCTTCAGATAATTCTTTGAAAAGCTCAGCAAAATTTTGCAAAGACACGCCTTTTCCTGTCCCAACCTGCAAACTTGTATACTTTGAAAATTTATCTAAATTATCCATAATGAACTTTACACAATTGATAACGTCTTTGTAATAAATAAAATCTCTAATTTGTTGGCACTCTGAGAGTTCCAGATAACAAGTGTTGTTAAGACAAGATTGAATGACTGCATTTGAAAAGTCTGTTCCTTTCTTATTTGGACCATAAATTGATTCAAGTCTTAAATTTATAATTTTTAGAATATCTGAAGAATATTTCTTTACTACATCTCTGAAAGAAGCTTTAGATGTGGAGTAGTCATTAGTATTATCTGGCAAGTTTGTATCAAAATTAATAAAACACCTAGATTGTGTCCTAGTAGCCAT
>MDSW01098144.1_pt1 | contig 11768 bp, 14 predicted proteins | sample 811171 | NCBI WGS metagenome assembly MDSW01 (sample SAMN05326641, study PRJNA326480) | marine metagenome | isolation source: seawater | place: Atlantic Ocean: North West | collected 2012
AGTTTTTTATAAAATTCGAATCGATCAAGCTATATGCTTAATAGACTTTCTTTTGAGATGAGACAACAAAATATATACTGCCGCTGGGGTTATTCCATCAATTCTTAGTGCTTGACCCATGGTTTTTGGCCTTATTTTCTTAAATTTTGACTTTACTTCGTTAGAAAGACCAGAAAACATGTCATAATTTAAATTTTCTGGAATAATTAGGTTTTCATCCCTTTTAAAAGCTAATATATCAGCATTTTGTTTTTTTAAATATCCTCTATAATGAGAACTTATCTCTAACTGCTCATCTATTTCATTTGAAATAAAGTTAATTTCAGGCCATATTTCTCGAATTTTATTCATATCTACCGAATTTTGGCTTAATATCTGGCTTGCAGTCCGGCTAACACCATCTTTAGCTATATTTACTCCGAATTTAGAGATTTTTGATGGTGTAATTTTTAATTTATCCATTTTTTGTTGGATTTTTTTAAGTTCTGAATGCTTATCTTTGTATAAAGACTTTCTTTTATCAAGAACCAGGCCTATATCTATGCCTTTTTGAGTAAGTCTAATATCTGCATTGTCGGATCTCAAAGATAGTCTATATTCTGCTCTGGATGTAAACATTCTATAAGGTTCAGCTACTCCTTTAGTAACTAGATCATCAATCATTACCCCTATATAAGCATCTGACCTATCAAGAATAAATGGCTCAAGACCCTTTAAAGATAAAGCAGAGTTAATTCCAGCAATTAGTCCTTGAGCAGCTGCTTCTTCATACCCTGTGGTTCCATTGATTTGGCCTGCAAGATATAAATTTTTAATTTTTTTAGTCTCTAATGTCAAAAATAACTCCCTTGGATCAACAAAATCATACTCAATAGCATATCCTGGTCTTATTATTTTGACATTCTCTAAACCATTGATTTTACTACATATTTCTTGTTGAACATCAGCTGGTAATGAAGTTGATATACCATTTGGATAAACTGTATAATCATTTAAACCCTCGGGCTCTAAAAAAATTTGATGTCTTTGCTTTTCTGCAAATTTTACAATTTTATCTTCTATTGAGGGACAGTATCTAGGACCGACTCCTTGTATGCTCCCGGAGTACATTGAACTTCTTTTAATGTTTTTTGATATAATTTTATGCACATCCTGATTTGTATAAGTCATCCTACATGAAATTTGTTTGTTTATATTTTTTGTAGTTAAGAAAGAAAAAAAGTATGGATCTTCATCTGCAAACTGTTCTTCTAAATTACTAAAATTAATTGTTCTAGAATCCAATCTTGGAGGTGTACCTGTCTTAAGTCTTCCAATTTTAAATCTAAACTTTTTGAGTTGCTCGCTTAAACCTGTTGAGGGCTTTTCATTGTACCTCCCTGCTGGAGTTTGTTTTTCACCTACATGTATCAAACCATTCAAAAAAGTGCCAGTAGTTAGTATTAGCTTTGATGTTTTAATTTTCTTTCCAGACTGTGTTATAAACCCTTTTATAATGTTTTTTTCAAATATGAACTCAATTACAGAGTCAGAAAAAATGCTTAAATTACAATAGTTTGCAAGTTTTTCTTGCATAAATTTTTTATATAGCGATCTATCACTTTGAGTTCTTGGTCCCCTAACTGCTGGTCCTCTGCTCCTATTTAAAAGTCTAAATTGTATGCCAGACTTGTCTGCTACATCGCCCATAACTCCGTCTAAAGCATCTATTTCTCTAACTAAATGTCCCTTGCCCAAACCACCAATTGCTGGGTTACAAGACATCTCTCCTATTGTTTCTATTTTATGAGTGAATAGGGCGGTATTTACTCCAATTCTTGCAGAAGCTGCTGCTGCCTCACATCCTGCATGACCTCCTCCTATTACAACTACATCAAATGATAAATCATTTTTCATATACTAAACTTATAACTGTAAAAAATATTTACAAGGTTAGAGAGTAAATAGGAAAAAAAATATAAAATATTGCTTAAAAGTCTTATTTATCAATAAAAATAAGAATAAACACTTCAAAAATGCCTATAAATACAAGCTTATTTGCCTATGCAAAAATCGTTGAAAATACTACCTAATATCTCCTCAACATCTACTTTTCCAACGATAATTCCTAGATGCCTAACCGCTAATCTTAAATCTTCTGCAGCTTTATCAAAATCACCTAATTTATTTTTTTCTTCAAAATTGTTTAGGTGATAAACACACTGCTCTAAATTTTGCCTATGTCTTTCCCGAGTTATTAAAATATCTTCAGAAGTAATAAATTTATTCTTTAATTTTTTTTTTATTTCTTTTATTAATTCATCAATATTTTTTTCATCTTTTAATGAGATTGATATAGGTCTCAATTTTTTTAACTTTATATTTGAGTCTTTTAAACCGAGATCTGATTTATTTAAAACAAAGATAGCTTTTTCTGTAACTAAATCACCCAAAAAGCCTGTAAAATCAACACTTTTTGGCTCTATAATAACTATGTTCAAATCTGCATCTTCTGCCTTTTTCAAAGCAAGTTTGATACCTTTTTTTTCTATTTCATCCTTGGAATCTCTAATACCGGCAGTATCAGATATAACAACAGGGTATCCATCAATGTTTAAATGGGTTTCTATTACATCTCTTGTGGTGCCGGCAATTTCAGAAACTATTGCCACATCTCTTCTAGAAAGATAATTTAATAATGAGGATTTTCCAGCATTAGTTGGACCGACAATAGCGATCTTAAACCCCTCTCTAATTCTTTCTCCAACTTTTTGATCATTTAATTGTTTTTGAATATCATCTTTTATTTTTTTTGATGAATTTTTTATATCTTGTAAAATGTCATCTGGTAGGTCTTCGTCTGGAAAGTCTATTTTGGCTTCAACATTAGATAAAATTTTTAATAGTTTTTCTCTCCAACTATTAAATTTATCTGAACTTTTCCCGGACATTATTTTAACTGCTTGTTGTCTTTGAATTTCTGTTTCAGATGATATTAAATCTGCAATACTCTCAGCTTTAAGTAAATTTATTTTTCCATTTTGAAAAGCAATTTTTGTAAACTCACCTGGTTCAGCTATTCTACAGTTTTCTACCTTGGAAATATTACTTTGAATTGTTTTTATCACCGCACTACTACCATGAACATGGAATTCGGCCATGTCTTCTCCCGTATAACTATTTGGGGCAGGAAACCAAATGACTATACCCTCGTCTATTAGTTCATTTGTGTTGATTTTATTGATCTTTTTGACTACAGCCATTTTTGGCTTAGGAAATGGTCCTTTGGTAAGTTTATTAATAACATTTTTTGACTCAGGGCCAGAAATTCTTATAACAGCAACCCCTGAAACGCCAGGACCTGATGATAATGCATAAATTGTCATTTTATTTAGAGTATAGCAAACTCTTTACTAAAAAAAGCTATTGTTATGAAGGTTTGTTCATAGAATTAAAGAATTCTGCATTATTTTTAGTAATCTTTAATTTCGAATTTAAAAAATCAATAGCCTCCATTGCTCCCATTGGGGCAATTATTCTTCTTAGGACATTCATTTTTTGTAAATCATTTTTATCAAACAGTAATTCTTCTCTTCTTGTTCCAGATTTAGTAATATCTATTGCTGGGAATATTCTTTTCTCTGAAATTTTTCTATCGAGAATAGTTTCACTATTACCAGTACCTTTAAATTCTTCGAAAATTACTTCATCCATTCTGCTTCCAGTATCTATAAGTGCTGTTGCTATAATTGTAAGGGATCCGCCTTCTTCTATATTTCTTGCAGCTCCAAAAAATCTTTTTGGTCTTTGTAAAGCATTAGCGTCAACCCCACCTGTTAAGACCTTACCAGAGCTTGGTACTACAGCATTATATGCTCTGCCTAATCTTGTTATTGAGTCCAATAGTATTACGACATCTTTCTTATGTTCTGTAAGTCTTTTCGCTTTTTCTATAACCATTTCAGCTACAGCTACATGCCTTTGTGCTGGTTCGTCAAAAGTTGAACTAATTACTTCTCCATTCACAGTTCTTTGCATATCAGTAACTTCTTCTGGCCTTTCATCTATTAATAATACCATTAAATAACATTCGGGATGATTTGCTGTAATAGAATTTGCAATACTTTGAAGTATCATGGTTTTCCCAGCTTTTGGTGGGGAAATAATTAGAGATCTTTGACCTTTGCCTATTGGACTTACTAAGTCTATAAGTCTAGCGGTTAGATCTGGTTTTTTTTCTACTTTGTTACTTTCAACCTCTAAAGTAACTTGCTTATTTGGATAAAGTGGAGTTAGGTTATCAAATGCTATTTTATGCTTTGACTTTTCTGGAGGTTCAAAATTAATTTTATTGACTTGTAATAACGCGAAGTATCGCTCACCATCTTTTGGTGCCCTAATAAGTCCCTCAACTGTATCTCCCGTTCTCAAACCAAATTTTCTTATTTGATTTGGGCTTATATATATATCATCCGCTCCTGGTAGATAATTCGACTCCATTGCTCTAAGAAAACCAAATCCGTCTTGTAGAAGTTGAAGAACGCCTCCACCTGTTATTTCTTCTCCTTTTTCAGCAAGCTTTTTTAATATTGCAAAATATATTTCCTGTCTTTTAAGCGTACTAGCATTTTCAATACCAAGCTTTTCAGCTTCTTCGATCAACTGCTCTGAGCTCTTTTTTTTTAGGTCTTGTATATTCATAATTTAAGGGGGTTTAAGATATTAGATAAATATTAATATATACATTATTTTATTTATTACAACCCTAGATTGGCTTAAAAATAACAATAAAAATTGTAAATATTAATATAATTGTTGGAACTTCATTAATGATCCTAAAGTACTTTGATGTTCTGGTATTGGTTCTTAATCTAAGAGAATTCAAACATTTTCCAAGATACTCATGGTAAATAGTTAATAATATTACTAGAATTAGTTTAAGTTGCAGCCAGAGATGAGAAAAGGTCTCTAATCCATTAATATAAATTAATATAATACCAAAAATCCATGTTAAAAGCATTGCTGGCCTCATTATATAAAAATAAAGTTTCCTCTCCATATTTTCAAATATTTCTGTTACTTCCTTTTTTTCAAAGTTTTCAACATGATAAACAAAAATTCTCGGTAAGTATAAAAGTCCTGCCATCCACGATATGACTGCAATCAGATGTAAAGATTTAAAGATTAAATAAAAGTTCATTTATAAATAATATTTTTCAACTAAATGTTTAATTAAGTTAATTTGATCTTTATTGTCGTTTAAACAAGGTACTACATCAAATTTTGAACCACCTGATTTTAAAAAACTTTCTTTGCCTTGTATTGAAATTTCTTCTAATGTTTCAACACAATCAGATGCAAAACCTGGACAGATAACCAATATATTTTTTTTTCCATCTTTTGGTAGCTCCTCCAAAGTCTTATCGGTGTAAGGTTTAAGCCATTCTTGTGGACCAAATCTTGATTGAAATGTAGTTTTAATAGGTATTTGTTTAAATTTTTCAGATATTAGTCTCGTTGTTTTCATACAATAACAATGGTAGGGATCACCTTTTTCAAAGTATTTTTTTGGAATTCCATGATATGACGCTACTATTAAATCTGGTTTCCAACTTATTTCTTCAATTTTCTTTATTAAACTGTTTACTAATGCATCAATATACAATGGTTCGGACTCGTAATGAGGTATAATTTGTAAATTTGGTTGCCACCTCATCTGCATTAATGATCGATAGACTTCGTCACATACGGTTGCTGTTGTGGCTGCTGCATACTGAGGATATAAAGGAAGGACTATTAAATTCTCACAACCATTGTCATGGAGTTCTTTAATTTTATTTTTTATACTTGGATTTCCATATCTCATTGCAAAATCAATTAATAATTTTTCTGAACCTATTTCAGCTGAAAGTTTTTCGGCTTGTTTTATAGTATAATATCTTAGTGGAGACATGTCTTCTTCTTTCATCCAAATTTCCTTGTATGCCTTTGCTGTTTTTGAGGGTCTCAAATTAAGAATAAATAAGTTTAAGATAATTTTCCATAAAATAGGATTAACTTCAATCACACGTTTGTCAGATAAAAATTCTTTTAGATATTTTCTGATATCCCACCAACTTGTTGAGTCCGGTGTTCCTAGATTTATTAATAGCACTCCAGTTTTGCCAAAATTTATTTTTGGATGATCTTTATTCATTTATAATTTTTCACAATATCAACTAAATAGCTAACCATTTCTGGTTTTGTTTCAGGTAAAATACCATGGCCCAAGTTAAATATATATGGATGATCTTTAAATATTTCTAAATATTTAATGCTTTCTTTTTTTAAATGGTCCTTATCACTAAGTAAAATTTTTGGATCCATTCCTCCCTGGATGGGAATGTCGATTTTTCCTAAAATTTCTTTTGGGTCTACTTCGTAATCTATATTAACAGCATTAGGCTTAACGTAATTTACAAATTCCTTATAATTTTTTATACCTCTTGGAAAACATATAACAGTTGTATCTAAAGATTTTATGTGGTTAACGATCTCTTTGGTTGGTTCATACACATATTCGTTTAAGTCTTTTTCATTTAAAAGACCAGCCCAACTATCAAATATTTGTATTATTGTTGAACCACTTTTAATTTGTTGATCAATATGTATTTTTATAAAATTTTTTACTACTTGAATTAATTCTTTAATTAAAATTTTATCTTCAAAAAAATTTTCTTTTAAGTTATTTTTTGGGGAAATTTTATTAATCATATATACTAATAAAGTCCACGGAGCTCCAACGAATCCAATGAGATCTTTATTTTTTAATAAATCGTTTTTTGAGGTTATTTGAATTGCTTTATAAACAGATTGAACTCTATCAGTAAATTCAATTGGTTTTACTTTAGATATTTCATCTATATTAATTTTTCCTAACTTCGGTCCAAAACCTTTAGAAAAAGTAACATCTTGCCCTAAACCATATGGAACTATTAATATATCAGAAAAAATTATAGCAGCATCAAAATTAAATCTTTTTAAAGGTTGTAAAGTTATTTCTGGAACAATATTTTCATTTAAACATAATTTTATGAAATCAGGATTTTTTTTTCTAATCTCTCTAAACTCACTTAAATATCTTCCTGCCTGTCTCATAATCCAAATTGGGCTAACCTTGTTATTTTTATTACGAATACATTCTTGGATAGGAGTCATAAAATAATTATATATAATCTTTAGTATTTGTTTTATATCTTGTTAATATAAGGAACTATTAATTGTTAACATTTTAATAACTAAATACTAACAGATAAAAATAATAAAAAATTAAGACAAATAGCCTCTTTTTTATAGGTTTTAGATTAAATAAATAATTGTGTATATTAAATATTAAGATGTTTATTTATGTTAATAAAACAAGGTTTATACAACTTAAAAAAATATCTAAATTGTTATTAATTTTTAAGTTAATTATTAGAATATTATAAACACTTTATACATGAATATTAAACACGATATCTATCTAATATCTGATTCAACGGGAGAGACAATAGACAGAATATTTCTTGCTCTAAAGGCTCAATTCATAAACTTTGAATATAATAATCATCAGTTTTCATTTACTAGAACAGAAAACCAAGTTCAAAAAATTATAGAAATAGCAAAACAACAAAAAGAACCCATTATTTTATATACAATAGTTGATGATAAACTTGCTGAATATTTAGAAAAAATTGCAAAAGAAAATAATATACCATGTTTTAGTGTGCTTGGAGATTTGATATCAAATTTTTCTAAATTATTAAAACAAAGAGCTTCACATATTCAGAGTGGTCAACACACCGTTGAAGAACATTATAAAAGAATTGAAGCCATTCAATTTACAATGAACCATGATGATGGAAATATGGTTCAGGATATAGAACAGTCAGATATTATATTATTAGGAGTTAGTAGAACGAGCAAAACACCAACATCAATCTACCTTGCGAACAGAGGTTTTAAAACTTCAAACATTCCATTAATTAATGAAAACTCAATTCCTAAAATTTTAAAAGATAAACCAAAATTAAAATGTATTGTGGGGCTAACAGTTGAGCCTGAGAGGTTGTTTGATGTAAGAAAAAATAGAATGTCTGCTTTAAAAGAAGAGCAGGTCACTGATTATACAAATATTGATAAAATTGAATCTGAAATTAAAAATGCCAAGGAAGCTTTTAAAAAATACCAATGGCCCATTATTGATGTCACTAGAAAATCAGTAGAGGAAACAGCAGCATCAATTATAAAAATTTATGAAATAAAAAAACAAAATGCATAAAATTATTCTTGCATCTAAAAGCAAAGTAAGAAAAGAAATTTTGGATAAAAATGGAATTAAGTGTAAAGTATTTCCTTCGAACGTTAATGAAGAACCTACAAAAAAAAATTTATTAAAAAAAAATGTTAGTCCTGAGGTAATTTCAAAAAGCTTGGCTGAACTAAAAGCAAATAAAGTAAGTTTAAAATTTAAAAACGATACAGTAATTGGAGCAGATAGTGTAATTGATATTAATGGAACTTTAGTCTCGAAACCTAGGAACAGAGACGAAGCTCTTGAAATTTTAAACAAACTTAATGGTAAAACACATCATCTTATAAGTTCAGTTTGTGTATCAAAAAATGGATCAATGCTTTGGAATCATACCGATAAAGCTGCTCTTACAATGAAAAATATGACAAATAATGAACTCAAGGAGTATTTGTCTAAAATAACTGATGAAGCACTATATGCTTATAATGTCTATCAAATAGAAGGAGAGGGTCGAAAATTATTTTCAAAAATAGAGGGAGATGAGAATACAATTATGGGCCTTCCTATTAACAAAATTAAGGAATATATAAATTCAAAGTGAAAAAATATTTTGTAATAGGAAATCCAATTGATCATTCATTGTCACCAATGCTTCATAATTATTGGTTTAAAAAGAATAATATAAACGCCTCATATGATAAAAGAAAAATAAATGAAGATGAAATAAAAAGTATTATTTATGATATAAAACAAAATCGTATACAGGGTATTAATGTTACGGTTCCGTTTAAAAATAAAGTTATCCCATTTTTAGATGAGCTTACTTCTGATGCTCAATATACTCAGTCAGTAAATACAATATATTTAGATAATGGAAAGACTATAGGACATAATACAGATATAGCTGGATTTGAATTATCTATAAAAAATTCAAAATATGATATTTCAAAAAAAACAATATTAATTTTAGGATCTGGCGGAGTTGTACCTTCTATAATCTTTTCTTTAAAAAAAATGAAACCAGATAAAATTATCATAAGTAATAGAACTAAAGAAAAAGCAGAGACTTTAAAAAATTTATTTAAAAATTTAGAAATTGTCGATTGGGGAGAATTACCAAATTTTGATATGGTCATTAATGCTACAAGCCTTGGTCTTAAAGAAAAGGATGAAATAAATTTAGATTTTTCAAAGGTAGGATCAAACAAATTTTTTTATGATTTGATATATAATCCAGTTGAAACTAATTTTTTAAAAAAAGCTAAAATATTGGGAAACAGATCAGAAAACGGTAAAATGATGTTTATTTATCAGGCTCATCAAGCATTCACTATCTGGCACAAAAAAATGCCAGATATAGATGATGAAACTTTAAAATTATTAGATAAATGATTAAAATTGGTATTTTGGGAGATATAGGCTCTGGTAAAAGTTTTGTTGCTAAACAATTCGGTTACCCAGTTTTTAATGCTGATAAAGAGGTTTCGAAATTATACAGTAAGAATAAGGACTGTTTTCATAAATTAAAAAAAAAAATTACCAGAATTCGTAACTTCTTTTCCAATTAAAAAAAAACAGTTAAAAGATGCCATTTTAGAAAATAAAGAAAACATAAAAAAAATTGAGAAAATAGTTCATCCAAAAGTTCAGGAAAATTTAAAAAAGTTTATAAATAAAAATAAAGGAAAAAAAATGCTTGTATTAGATATTCCATTATTAATTGAAAATAATATCAAAAAAAAAAATTATACACTCGTTTTTGTTGATGCAAAAAAAAAAGATATTATTAAAAATTTAAAAAAAAGAAAAAATTATAATAAAAAAATATTTAATAGCCTTAAAAAATTACAACTTTCTTTAGAAGTTAAAAAGAAAAAATCTCACTACATTATTAAGAACGATTTTAAAAGATCAAATATCAAAAAACATGTTAAATTATTAGTAAATAAAATTTTAAAAAATAAATGAAAATTATAGTACTTGATACAGAAACAACCGGTTTATCAGTTAAAGAGGGCCATAGAATCGTAGAAATAGGATGTATTGAATTAGATAATTTAATACCAACATCAAAAGTTTTTCATTGTTATTTAAATCCTGAGAGAAAAGTTTCTGAAAAAGCATTAGAAGTTCATGGTTACACCGATGAATTTTTATCTGATAAGAAAAAATTTATAGATATTGCAGATGAATTTATTTCATTTATTGATGGTAAAAAAATTGTGATTCATAACGCTGAGTTTGATATTTCACATCTAAATAATGAACTTGGGATAATAGGAAAAAAAAAAATAAATAAAGAAAATATTATAGATACATTAGATATTGCGAGAGATAAATTTCCAGGTTCTCAAATAAGTTTAGATGCATTATGTAAAAGGTATAGAATTGATAACTCAAAAAGAATAAAACATACAGCCCTAATTGATTGTGAGTTATTAACAAAAGTATATATTAATTTAATAGATCAAAAAGAACCTTCGCTAAATTTTACGAATGAAAATCAAAATATTAATAATATAAAATATGGTTCAAAGAACAATTATTCAAAAAAAATAATAAAACCATCAGTAGAAGAGACTAATTTACATAAAAATTTTTTAAAAAATTCACTTACAAAAAACTTTTTTTAATTAGTCCTTTTCTTATATAAATTTTCAAAATCTATTTTTTTATCAATTTTTGCCCCAGGATAACCTGAGTCGCTTAATAAATTTATGAATATTCTTTCTAAATTTGGATATATTTTATTTTGGACATCGCATAAAACTATTTTTTCAATAATTTTTTTATCTTTTACTTCCTCTTCAATTTTTATAATTGTTGCATAACTTATTTCAAAGTATGATTTATTTTTTGCTTTGCTGTTATCTTGATATTTCATTTTAGTAATAACTTCTATCATCCTATTTTTTAAAGGTTTTGATGAAATTTCAATATTCAAATGATAGTTTGAAAGATATTCTTTAACATATAAAAACGTTTCTGCATTTGGCGTTTCACTTGACATATCTTTTATAAATTGAGCAAGAATTTTAAATTTTTCAGGCATATTTATTTTTTATCATCTTTATCTTCGTACTCTCCTTCGATAAAGTCTTTTTCTTTTGATTGTTTGTTAACTTTAATATTTTTGAATAGTAATTTACGTGTCCACGGAAATATAATTATTATTCCTAAAAAATCGGTCAAAAATCCTGGCAATATCATTAACACTGCAGCAAAAGCAATGGCTGCTCCAGAAATTATTTCATAAACCGGCATTTCATTTTTTATAATTTGACTTATTCCTGATCTTAAAGTGTTTAAACCCTCATATTTTGCATAATATATTCCTATTATTGCAGTGATAAGTATAAGTGAAATAGTATTAAAAGCACCTATTTGAGATCCAATCTTAATAAAAAGATAAATTTCAACAATCGGTACTAAAAAAACTAACAATATTACTGAGTTCATTTGTCTTTAATCTAATTTGTCAGTTGAAATTAAGCAACATAGTAAATATTATTTA
>MDSW01012602.1_pt1 | contig 11766 bp, 9 predicted proteins | sample 811171 | NCBI WGS metagenome assembly MDSW01 (sample SAMN05326641, study PRJNA326480) | marine metagenome | isolation source: seawater | place: Atlantic Ocean: North West | collected 2012
TTAAATGAGAATTTTCCATGTTTCATTTTTATGACAGATGTGTTACGTTTATATTGCAGTTGTATGACGAAAAAAAGTCATTTTGATGACAGCGCCGCTGTTACTACCCTGCCGACAGCCTAACGCTGCTCTGGCACCACGCTGTGAAGCGACAACGCGCCGTGAGGCGCAAGGAGAAGAAGCATGGAAAACAAGAAAGCACTGCGTTCAACTCTCATCGCTGCCATTACCTCAATGGCAGCCAGCCTTATTGCCGCGCCAACCATGGCAGAACTCAATCAAGAGTGCCTTTTTTCGGGTCAGATCAAACAACGCGCCTCGGACAGTCCGTTACGGATACGCTTCACAAGCGTTACTGATGGCGAGAATGCCCGTTGCCATGCCAAGACGCGCGGCGCTCGCTCCAAAGTGCAATTCAAAGCCACGGGGGATCTGCAATCGCTTCCTGAGGGGTCTGAAGTACTCTACCGTTATCAAGAGCGACAAGATGGTCGCAGGTCCTGGGAGCTAATGTCAGCTAAAACCCCCGCTTAACTGCTACTAAAGATATATTGGCAACAAAAAAAAGCCCGCAAATTGCGGGCTTTCCCGTTTAGCAGAGGTTGGGCCCTCTAGAGAGAGCCAGACACTGTCCATCCGGCCCACCACGGGTCCGAGCCATCAGGATTCACTGCTCCCATGTAAGTTGTTGAATCCAGGTAATCAGGATCAGCTACTGACTCGGAGTACGCGCCATTGATTGCAGTCCAATCCTGAGCCTCAAGGCCCGCGGCTTCCGCAGCCTGAGAAGCCAGAATCGCATCTAAAGCTGCATCAGTGGCAATAATGGTTCCGTTATCCAAGTTAACTCCACCGTCAGATATCGAAAGCGTACCGTGATTTCCAGAGCCAGCAGCACAGTCCTGAATCCAGTTGTTCAAAACTAGAGAAGTGCCCACGTTGGCCTCAGACCCGGAGCCATTGACTCTCACACAGGTATCTAGAGGAGTTGTGTTGTCCGCCGCGACTGTAACCACTGAGTTGTGAAAGAAGCCTGCAGAACTCTTCTTGAAATGCAAAATGTAGTTATCATCATCCGCCTGCTTATCAGCAATAATGGTCAGGTTGGAGACGGTAGGCTTGGATAGGAACAGAGTTGTTCCCTCCGTGTCCATCTCAAAAGCTTCACCACTTCCTGAGGATGACTGCTTCACGATGATGTACTGCAAGTTACCTTGATAGCCTTCATCCCAGTCTACAGAGTCATCCAAGTTGTTAGTAAAGACTCCGTGCTTGACATTAACAGCACCGCCGTAAAATTCGATGCCATCGTCAGAATTTCCCTCGACCTGAATGTAATCCATCTCAGTACCGCGACCTACGCCGACAAGTGAAATCCCATTGATCTCATTACCAGGTGAAAACTCGTATCCACCCTCTGCAACTACTAGGTAACGCATGACGCCAGAGCTGTCGTCATCGTTGTAGCCACCGGCAAAACCCGACTCACCTTCAGCATCGATATTGCAAACAGTGCCGCCTTCAGGACACTTATTGTGCCGACCATAACCATGGATGACCAAGCCGCCCCATTCCCCAGCACCAGATATACCAGCATCATCAGAGGACATTACAATAGGTGCTGACTTCGTACCCATTGCCATTATCTTTGAGCCTCGAGTTATTACGAGGTTGGCGAACGTACCTGTTTTGCCTTTGATTTCAACACCGGCATCGATCGTCAAAGTGACGTTTCTCACGGAGGAGCCATCTGAGAGATTACCGTCCTCACCGAGCTCAACGTTTCCGTTACCGACGGTGACACGGCCTTCCATCAGGTACTCTACTCCACCGTTCAGACGCAAATCTGAGACGATCGTGGGTGGTAACAAGCAGACCCCTGTGGATACTTCAGTCGTCGTCACGGGACACGTAGCCTCTGCTACCTCTGGGTTGCCAACGGAACCCTCTACCGTCCACCCGGCCCACCAAGCGTCGTTGGTAGTCGGGTTAACTGCACCCATAAATCGAGTGGGCTCCAGCCAGTTCACATCGGCGACGGATTCTGGATAAGCAGCATTCACGTCTGCCCAGTCCACCGATGCGCTTAGAATCGCTTCTGGCGCTTCAGAAGCGCCGTTGGCATTCAAACGGGCATTGACTGCATAGATGGTGCCGTTATCCAAATCGACGTTAGAGCCGGAGAGAGAACCTCTATCACCTGCTCCCGCTGCACAATCTTGTATCCAGTTGTTAAGAACCAAAGACGTGCCAACGTTAGCTTCTGACCCGGACCCATTGACTCTTACACACTGATTAAGCGGTGTGGCGTTGTCTTCAGCAACAGACAAAACAGTGTTGTGGAAGAAACCACCCGAGCTCTTCTTGAAATGCAAGATATAGTTGTCATCATCGGCCTGTTTATCAGCGATGACGGTCAGATTAGACACCGTTGGCTTAGACAGAAACAGCGTAGTACCTTCAGTGTCCATCTCAAAGGCTTCACCGCTGCCGTTGGGAGACTGCTTGACGATGATGTACTGCAGATTACCCTGATACCCCTCATCCCAATCTACTGAGTCGTCAAGGTTGTTTGTAAAGACTCCGTACCGAACGTTTACAGCACCACCGTAAAACTCGATGCCATCATCGGAGTTTCCTTCAACCTGAATGTACTCCATGGTCGTACCGCGACCAACACCTACCAATGAAATGCCATTGATCTCGTCACCAGGAGAGAACTCGTAGCCACCTTCTGCCACAACAACATATTGCAAAACACCTGAGCTATCGTCGTCATTGTAGCCACCAGCAAAACCAGATTCTCCTTCAGCGTCGATATTGCAGACGGTGCCGCCCTCCGGACATTTGTTATGACGTCCATATCCATGAATGATCAAGCCGCCCCACTCCCCAGCGCCGGCAATTCCAGCATCGTCAGAGGACATAACAATTGGTGCATTTTTCGTGCCCATTGCCATAATCTTGGAGCCGCGAGTTATGACGAGGTTCGCGAAGGTTCCGGTCTTACCTTTGATCTCTACACCCGCTTCCACGGTGAGAGTGACGTTTTGAACTGCAGTTCCGTCAGAGAGGTTACCATCCTCTCCTAACTCTCCGTTACCGTTACCAACAGTAACCCTGCCATCCATGAGGTAACTAGCACCAGCAGTCAGAGTCAAATCAGATGAAATACTTGCCGGTAACTGACAGACGCCATCGCTAACCTCGGTGGTGCCTGTTGGGCACGCCTCAGGTTCAGGTGTCGGATCCGGCGTCGGATCGGGCGTCGGATCGGGCGTCGGATTAGTCGTGGTAGTGCTGTTGTCAACCGTACTTGTAGTTGGTGCCTCGATCGTGATAGAGGCATCGTCGCCCTCCGAACACCCGCCGAGTCCTATCAAGGTCCCGGAGACCATTAAAGCCAATAGAAACCGCTTATTCATTAGTTTACTCCTTGCTATTTAAGACCCCGGCGGGTCATTGCTACTGAACGAATTAAAATTCCCAGTTAAATGCGACCTGGAGACCCATACCTTTCTCATACCGCTGGAAAACCTTTCCACCCTGTGTGTACTCAACTTCCGCATTCAATAAATTTTCTACTTTCGCCTGCAGTGTCAGGGCCTCGGAGAGGTTGTAACGGTAGATTAGGTTGAGCTCACCGCGCGCCTCCAACAAGACGTCGGGTAACTGATCTATGCCAACATCAGCGATAGATTCGCCGTTGTAATTAAATAAGAGTGTCAATTGGTGGCCGCTAGCGATGTCGTCGTACCCGACAATAAGGTTGGCCGTGTATTCAGGCTGACCTTGCAGCTCCCGATCCAGCTGATTTTGAGCTGAAACCTCTGACTCGATGTAGGCGCCGTTGAAAGCCACGAACAACGTCCTGGTGAAATCCTCACCCAAATTAAATTCCTTTCGGCCCTCAACTTCTGCGCCATACAACTCAGCAGAGTCAGAGTTCTGGAACGTACGAGAGTTGCCAGCTGTGCCTGAAGCCAACTGAACGACGCGCTCTATCGGGTCATCCATGTCTTTGTAGAACACAGCCACGGACAAGCTGTCTACTTCGCTTGGATACCACTCCCACCTCAGGTCAGCATTGATAACCTCAGAAATAGTTAGGAAAGGGTTACCCCGCACTCTGAAATTAAACTCATTATCGTAAAAGGTTGCGTTCGCAGCCTCCTTAAAATCTGGCCTCGCAACCGTCTGCGAGACCGCTAGGCGAAGCTGCTGTGTGTCGGAGTAGAACCAATTGATGCCCAGGCTGGGGAGCACGCTGTCCTCGTCTATGACTGACTGAACGGAAGCCTGCTCACCTTGAAGCGAGAAGGTGTCCGTGGTCTGCTCATACATTTCAAAACGCGCGCCTACAACAACATTCCACACTGAGGCCCAAGTATGGTCATACATTGCATACACGCTGTTGTAATTTAGGTCTGCTTCGTAACTATCAGAGGCTAGAGTTTTATTGTTGAAGACAAGGCCCGTGTCTGGACTGTCGGTGATACCCCCCAAAGGCGGAGCTGAACCAGCGTCACTTTCTGTTGGCTGGCATGCGATTGTTCCCGGGCCCTCGCCACACGCATACAAAACCTCGCTGACCAGAGCGTTGTCGGCTCTTAATAAGGACTCTCTGGCCTGATTTATATTGAAGCCATAAACTGATACGTCAGAGTCGCGCTCACGATAAATAGCCTGAAACCCGGCTTGAAAACTACCGAAGGTGGACCCGTTATCGAAAACATCCCAGGTGAGATCAGCGGACAGGTCGAAGTTGTTGTCGACGAGGTCATCGTAACGACGCAAAATTGTGCCTGGCTCGAGACGAAACCCCACCAAATCAATGGACTGAGCAGTATTTGCGGAGTTGAAGTCGAAGCGGCTCCGCAGGTCCGCAGAGTTAGTCCGGGCCCCCGATGTTCTAAATTCTACCTCCCGTCTATCAGGAGCATAGCGTCTCGCTTGACTGCCAGTGAACTGCCACTCCAGAAAGATGGACCCGTTATCCGTGAGGAAATGGGATCCGACTATCTGCGAGGACAAAAACTGTCGCTCTTCCCACTGTATGGTGTGGGCATAGACTGTTTGAAATTCGTCTCCCTCCTCACCGACCGAGCGCTCTAGGATGCTCTGGGTGACTCTCGAGACAAGGTTATTCCACTCAAATGTGTTGTTACCGGTATTTAACCCGATAGAAATTAGGCCACTGGCCTCTATGTTGTTCGAATATTGCCGATAAGCGAAATTATCCGCATTCTCTTCCGCACCCGTGTAGGTTCTGCGCACTCCTTTGTCGCGCTGCGACCATTCATTTGAGTAATTTGCCGCGGCGTACACCCCTAACTCGGTGTTGCCGAGATAGTAAACGTCGCCAAAATCAATGCCGAGGCTGCCCCCAGGTGTTGCAGTCTGGAAATCTAGGTCAAAGCCATCTTTAATTAAGAGCGCACCCACCCTCCTCAACTCACCTTCCGTGGACTCGTCCAGCTCCCAATAGGTATCGTTTTTTTCGTCATAGAGTCTGCCAAGGGCAAGTACGTCGGCAATTGCCGATACAAGCGCATCTTCCTCTCGAGCACCGTCGTCCCACCCGATACTGTCAAAATCTCCATCAATAGGGTCAGTGAAGACGTCCTCCCCGGTTAAATCCGTCACGAAGCCCAAGCTCCCTCTTAGGCTCATGACCCTCTCGTCAGGAAACGTCTTTGTATTGATAACCAGATTGCCACCGGAAGACTCTCCAGGCATGAAGGGCAAGAAAGTTTTCTTGATATCCAGCTGATTCACAAAACTGGAGGGGAACAAGTCCAACGGCACAGTGCGCTTCGAAGGATTTGTAGATGGCATCGTTGCATTGTTGAGTGTTGAGGACACGTACCTTCCGCCAAGTCCGCGGATAAATACGTATTTATTGTCCTGCACTGAAATGCCTGGCACCCGAACCACTGAGGCAGCAACATCAGAATCCGAATACCGAGCTAGCAGCTCTACCCCTATAGTATCCACGATGTTGCTCGCGTCTCGCTCTGAAACCTCGAGACCACTTGGGTCAAAAGAAGCGACCACGAGCACCTCTTCAAGTGAGGGGCCCGCAAGATCTTCTCCGCCGGGTTCCGGCAATATCACTGTGACTGCACGAGTGATGCCGCCCACAACGCGGGCTTCCTGAATTAAACCCTCTATACTGAGGCGGTAAACGCCTCGTGGAATAACAGCGGTCGCAACGCCCTCTTCATCAGTCACGATAGAACCCTGGCCGCCAGATATGTCTATCGTCTGGTCGGGGATCACTTCCGCACCAACCCTTACGGTCACTTGAAGTTTGCCAGTTGGAGCCTTCCTGCGATCAGCGCTGGACTCCAAGCGCGAGTAAACCTCAACATACGCTGGACCCGCTGATCCCAAGTCAGATATCACATCTACGAGCTGGCCCGATCCTGCGGCGAACCGAGCGCTACTGGTCGTGCCACTGGGAGCAGAGACCAAAATCGTATGTTGCCCCTCCGACAAATCGGCTACCAGCGAACCGTCTCGCCGTGTTACTCCAACTTCAGTGCCATCTAGGGCTATAGATGCGCCCTCAACGGGTGTAGCACCGTCATAAACATATAGGAGTAATTCGTCGTCAGCATGCGCTGCAGTTGACACAAGACCGAGTAGTACAGAAACCAACGATTTGCGGAGGTTGGGCGACAAAACACGAAAATGCATTCAAGCCTCGACATAGCGCGCGCCGGTGAGCCCGGTGCTTCAATTAGGTGGGCAGAGTAGGGCTGGAACATGACCCTGTGATGTCAGTCGCGTTACACAAAATTGACAATTTAATTGCAAATTTATGACACATCAGAACGCAGCAAATCCTTCATCAAAATGCCAATAAAACACCCGGCAATCCACTGTTCCAAAGTAAGTCAACACAGGGCCGCAAGGGCTTTCGCAAGAACGCACTTTTAGAGGAAATACACCGATGCGAAGCAGAGAAGCGCTGGTGTTAAACTTTGGGCAAATACTTGAGTCGCGATTTCCGCGCTTTGTCACGCGAAATCAGAGCAGCGCGGCCGCTCTGGGCAAAGGCCTACGCTTGCTGTTCTGCGAAAACCGCTTTCAACGGTTCGAACAAGACTACCCGCACCTTTTTGGCTTTGATTTCGTGGAAGCGGTACTGTGGTATTTCGACTTGAACATAAGATTGGGCGAGTTCGAGCGAGCGAGAATTCCTGATGACGGCAGGGCCATCATTATTGCGAATCACACCATCGGCTTTCTGGATGGAATTGCCCTGCTGAATCTCGTTTGGCAAGTCAGACCTGACGTCAAAGTGGTCGCCAATAAACTGTTGATGGCTGTAAAGCCGCGACAGCCTGTGCTGCTCCATCCTTCGGGCTGCCGGGAGATTCCGGGCTATGAGGGACGCTCTTGAACCCACGCGAAGAGCAACGGAGCCAATTTGAGAATCGGTCGCTTTGAAGGCTCAAATGAGACGGTGCATCGCGGAGCAGGTAGATTGCACAGAAACTCTGCGCGAGAGACTAAACCTAGGCGGTAGATCAGACCAGAAGTAGCGGCTACATCTCTACTGGACGGGGTGTTTGAAAACAATGCACGGACAGCGAGCTGACGTCAGCTTTGATGGCGGTCAGTTCGGCATCCAACGAGACCTTGGCGTCAACCAGATTGGTCTGTTGCGATGAAAGTTGCCCCAGCCGCGTCTCACGCTGGCGCACGCGAAAAAAGGCCCATAGCAAACCTATCAATAACACCACCGAAAACCCGTTTTCGGCAAAGGAATCGATGATTTCTAAAACTCGGCTCCCAACGTCAAGCAGAATGAACACAAAAGATGCCACATTGATACAGAAGTGTTAAGTCGTGTTTTTATTGCGATGGTAGGTGACCCGGTAACAAAGTCGAAACAAATTTTTAACAAAAGTGCCATGGCTGCTTAACAAGAATGCCATGCTTCATTCTCACACTTCGCCAATGGGTCCGTTAGCCAGGCTGCAGCAGTGGGATACCCTCATACTGAATCGCGTGTTTCAGGGGGTACGTTACCGCCAGAGGCTCACGAGGGTGGTGACGAGAGTCTCTCGCACAGGGGATGGCCCGCTTTATGTAGTGATCGGGGTAGCCGTGTGGTTAGCAGAGATACCTCGTGCTGAGGCCTTCTGCCTAGCTTTGATCCTCGCATTCGCGATCGAACGGCCATTCTATTTCCTGCTTAAAATTGGTCTTAAACGTAATCGTCCAGAACAGGTGATGCCCAGTATCAAAGCGGCAGTCGTCCCTGCTGATCAGTTCAGCTTCCCTTCAGGCCACACATCAGCAGCATTTTGCTTCGCCACGATCGCTGGCATGTTGTTAACGGGCCCGCATAACCCCTTCTTCTTGTGGGCGTCCGCTATAGGGCTGTCTCGAATAATGCTAGCAGTGCACTTCCCCTGCGACGTGATGGCGGGAGCAATCATCGGCAGCACCATAGCGACGATCTCAGCTGGTTTGGTGAGCGCTCTCTGAATGCGGATTTTATATGGCGTTCAAGCGACGGGTCAGGGTCATATAAGCCGTGCGCGATCCATGTCGAAAGCACTCGCGGCCTATTCTGACCTGGAGGTGACCTGGCTTTTCTCCGGCCGCAGTGAGGAAAAGCTTTTCGACATGGATCGGTTTGGTGACTATGAACACCGCCGGGGTCTGACATTTGTTACCGAGGGCGGAACCGTCAAGTATTGGAAAACCCTCATGTCAAACAACTATCTGGCTTTCCTAAAAGATGTCTTTTCGCTCAGCCTTAAAGACTTTGATCTGATCGTCACCGACTATGAGCCTGTGACTGCTTGGGCAGGAATCATCAGGAAACGTCCAGTCATCGGGATCGGGCACCAGTACGCTTTCGGAGAGAAAACACCGAAGAGTGGCTGCACAATTTTGCAGCGTAACGTCATGTCGCGCTTTGCTCCCGTAGCAAGACAAATAGGACTGCACTGGCACCCATTCGATAAAAAGACACTGCCCCCCATTCTCGATCTGCCGGATTATGAGAGCTGCCATATCGGTAAATATATCCTTGTCTATTTACCCTTCGAGGATCAGTCGGTCGTTACAAAGTGGCTAAACGGGTTTCAAGGCCATGAATTCGTCCAGTATTCCGCCGTTTTGCCAAATGATCAGCAGGGCAACGTGGCGAGACGAACTGCCTCCTTCGAGCGGTTTAAATCTGAACTTGCAGGAAGCAACGGTGTGATCTGTAACAGCGGCTTCGAACTCATATCCGAGTGCTTGCAGTGGCGCAAACCTGTACTGACGCGTCCGCTAGCTAGGCAAATGGAACAGTTATCGAATGCGGCGGCGCTAGAGCAACTAGGCTACGCAACCACAATGGGCGACCTCGATTCCAGTATCGCGTCTAGGTGGCTCGATAATCTGCCTGCGGCACCCGAGGTGCGCTTTCCAGACGTCAGCGGGAGGCTCGCCGAGTGGCTTGCACACGGCGCGGAAAAACCGATCAGTCATCTCAACCAAGAACTTTGGATGCAGGAGTAATTTCTATGCGTATTACTGTGCTCGGGAGCGGATATGTAGGGTTGACACAGGCTGCTGTGCTGGCCCATGTAGGACATCAAGTCGTCTGTGCGGATATTGATCAGCCTCGCATAGAACGTATTCAGGTAAACGGGCCTCCCTTCTATGAACCTGGACTCAATGATCTGGTCAAAGCAAGCATCACACAGAATGCCTTGCGGTTTTCCAGTGATATTGAAGACTCGGTGCAGTGCAGTGACTACATCTTTATTTGCGTCGGAACACCGTCTGCCAATGACGGTGCCGTAGACATACAATACGTCAAAAGTGCCGCCAAGAGCATTGCAGCGGGAATGCACTCCCGTAAAGTGATTATCAATAAATCAACATCACCCGTCGGCACCGTTGATGACATCTCAGAGTGGATCGCCGCGGAACTTCAAGCCAGAGGAAAAAACCTCTCTTTCGAGGTTTGCTCTAATCCAGAGTTCCTGAAGGAAGGCTCAGCGGTCGCTGATGCATTGCGGCCTGATCGGATCATTATCGGCGTTAACTCGGAGTCAGTCTGCGACGAATTGAGACGGATGTACGACGCGTTCAACCGGAACCATGAAAAAATCATATTTATGGACCCGCGAAGCGCTGAGCTTACAAAGTATGCGGCTAATGCAATGCTGGCGACGAAAATCAGCTTCATTAACGAAATTGCAAATATGGCTGAGGCGCTGGGCGCAGATGCCGAAATGATAAGAAAAGGAATCGGTGCGGACCCCCGCATTGGTTATCAGTTTATTTACCCCGGCGCCGGCTACGGCGGGTCCTGTTTCCCAAAGGACCTTCGTGCGCTCATCAGCACCGCGTCGAAACACAACCTAAGTGCCGACATCATTGCTGCTGTGGAAGCCACGAACAACGCTCAAAAGCAAAAGCTGTTTGGACTCATTACCTCACGGTTTGGCCCCGATCTTTCGGGCCTGACAATTGGGCTTTGGGGCCTCTCATTCAAGCCAAACACAGACGATATGCGCGAGGCCCCGAGCATAGCGCTGATAGAAAATGCGCTAGCCGCGGGGGCAATCATTAAAGCATTTGATCCTGAGGCAATGGACGTCTGCGCAGATCTGTTGGGTAATGAGTCGCGGCTCCAATACTGTGCCACTAAAGAAGCGGCCATCACCGGAGCTGATTGCTTGGCCATCTGCACAGAATGGCGAAACTTTTGGTCACCTGACTTTCAGGAGATGAAACATCTTTTGAAGACGCCGGTTATATTCGATGGCAGAAATTTATACGACCCGACGTACTTGCAAGGGCTCGGCATCGAATATTTTGGCATCGGGAGAGGCTTACCCGCACAGAAAAATAGCAGCCTGCCGAATGAACCCTCTAGACGCGCTGCGTAACGGCTCGGAGATGACGAGGTTCTTGATCACAGATTCGCGGGGTTCTTCGGCACAGCCTCGGATAGGGTTGGCTGGGGTTGCGTCTCTTCAGTCATGAGGTCTCCGTCTGCGAGCGCCATCACAACGACCCCCTGGAGGGCACTAGCCACAAGCAAAACCGGCTCATTCTTAGGAACTCGACAAAATCCCCGATCAGTGACACAAAAAGACTGCGAGGTCTTGAGTGTGCGCTGCGCTGCAACATGACCCGCTTCGAGGCAGCTTCAAAATAAATGAAATTTTTTGCGGCGGGTTAAACGCAGGACCAGATGCTTGGCACGAGGGGGAACCTACCAGTGAAGCCCACAGAACGCGGCATAGCGCATTTACTTTTAGCCGCCCGATATTCTTACCGGGGCCTTCGCTCTGCATGGCGTTACGAGGAGTCATTTCGCCAAGAAGCTTTGGTCATTGTGGTCATGGTTCCACTGGCAATATGGTTGGCTCGCGATATCGTTGATTTTCTGCTGCTAACACTGCCAATGCTGCTCGCCTTATCGGCAGAACTCGGTAACAGCGCGATTGAAGCTGTTGTTGATCGCATTGGCAAGGAACATCACGATTTATCTGGGCTGGCGAAAGATTTTGGCTCTGCGATGGTATTCATGAATATCCTTGTTGCAGCTGTTAGCTGGAGCTGTGTTTGCCTCTCGATATTTTTCTTCGACTAGCTTCTCTCCTTTACCCCGCCGACGCCAAAGACAGTCTGCAACAGCAAAATAACGTTCGAGAGGAGCTACTGGATGCTACGCGGCGCTGGGGTAGAGTTGCGCGATTGAGGTCGGCGCCAAATCCAGCCCACTCAGAAGATGAA
>MDSW01131014.1_pt1 | contig 11766 bp, 16 predicted proteins | sample 811171 | NCBI WGS metagenome assembly MDSW01 (sample SAMN05326641, study PRJNA326480) | marine metagenome | isolation source: seawater | place: Atlantic Ocean: North West | collected 2012
ATGGAGGTAATTTTGATTGGACAGCTGATCCAAAGAGACAACCATTATTTAATGAACCTGATATGAGTTATGGAGGAGCAAAATGGGGTGAAGTCGTTCCTCAATTGACAGGAGCTAATGTATCTTTTGCTGTTAGAGCAAGAGTATGTTTACTTAGAGATTTAGGTGCACCTTTGGCACCTGATAATGCATGGGGTATTATACAAGGTCTCGAAACAGCTCCATTAAGAATGAAGCAGCATTGCTCAAATGCAGAAAAAGCTGTTGACTTTTTAAAGAAACACAAAAATGTAGAAAGAGTAATATACCCTACTCTCCATGAAGGAGATATTGCAGCAAGATCAAAAAAATATTTAAAAGGTGGAAATGGTGCTTTAGTTGGTATTGAAGTAAAAGGTGGAGTAGAAGCTGGCAAAAAGTTCATTGAGTCATTAAAAATGTTTTATCATGTTGCAAACATTGGGGATGCTAGAAGTTTGGCAATTCATCCAGCTACGACTACTCATAGTCAACTTACAGAGGAAGAACTTTTAGCTGCGGGTGTTACTCCTGGTTATGTAAGACTATCAATTGGAATTGAGCATCCTGATGACATTATAGCGGATCTAGAACAAGCATTAAATGAGTCGGGTAAACCTAATTTGAAGGCTGTTGGTTAGAGTTTAAGTATAAAAGATATACAGAACAACTAACTAAAAAAATTGAGCTTATTTGGTGCATAGAAGCTAAAATAATCTGTGCACCATATAACAATGTAAAAACTCCAAGAATAATCTGAATAATTAAAAGAATCCCAAGTAAATTAATAGTTAAATATAAATTGGTTAATTTATTTGAGTAAATTTTAAACATTAAAAACAAATAAAAAAAAAGTATTAAATATGCTAAATTTCTATGCATAAATTGTACTAATGATGGATCACTAAAAGCTGAAACTTTAAATAAATTCATAAATTCATTATCATCAGGAAAATAATTTGATCCCATAAGTGGCCATGAATTATATATTTGACCAGCATCCATTCCAGAAACAAAGGCTCCAATAATAATCTGACAATATATTAAAATAAGAAAAACTAAGGGTAAAAAATTTTTTAAATTTTTATCAAAATTATTTTTAAATTTTAAAATAAAATAATTCCATAAAATTAAAGATATAATTATAAATGCTATAATTAAATGTATTGATAATCTAAAGTGGCTTACGTCAATTCTATCAACTAATCCGCTTGATACCATATACCAGCCAATAAATCCTTGAAAACATATTAATAAAAAAATTACATACAAGTTAATTAATTTTTTAAAACCAACTTTAAATGTAAAATATAAAAGTGGAATTAAAAATGTAATGCCTATTAACCTTCCAAGAAATCTATGAGCCCATTCCCACCAAAAAATTATTTTAAATTCTTGTAAAGACATTTCATAGTTTTGGATTTTAAATTCAGGAATTTCTTTGTACAAGTTAAAATAATGATTCCAATCAGATTGATTTAAAGGTGGTAAAAAACCTGAAAATAGTTGCCATTGAGTAATTGATAATCCAGAATCAGTTAATCTTGTTAACCCACCAACTACTATCATAAATGAAATAATCCAAAACATAAAGATTAACCATGTAGATATATTTTTCTTAATTTGAAGATTTTCTATATACATAAATGGATAAATATAATAATTATTAATTTATCCAAATATATAAATGTCGCCTTTAAAAAGAAAAAAACTTAATATAATAAGAAAAAAACTTGATAAATTAGATAATTCTTTAATAAACATAATAAAAAAAAGAACTTTGCTGGTTAAGGATGTTTTAAAGTTAAAAGAATATAAAAAAGAAATTGTTGATAAAAGAAGAATAAGTAAAATACTTAATAATATAAAAAAAAAATCAATTAAAAAACAAATTGATCCAAAAATAACAAAACGTATCTGGATTAATATGATTTATGCTTATATTGATTTTGAAAGAAGGAATTTTAAAAAAAAATAATTATTTACTATGAGGTGGAAGTTTTTTTTCAATGAAAACTTCATGTTTTCTAGTAGCAGGATTATATTTTTTTGCCTTCAGCTTCAACTTTGCTTTTTCTCCACCAGCAGGTTTTTTTACATAATAAAAAAATGAACTATCAGGTTTTGATTCTGGAACAAGTCTAACTTTAACGTGTGTTTTTTTTGCCATGTTATTTTTTTAATTCCTTTATAATTTTTGAAATTTTACTTAATTTTGATTTCAAAATATTTTTTGTGTTTATAGATGTATTGAATGTTTCGTCAAGTTTTGTTTCGTTTGTCAATAAATGCTTTTTTACACCTTTGATAGTCATACCTTTATCTTTAAGAAGAAATTTAATTTTTTTCAAAATTTCAATAGATTCATTATCGTAATATCTTCTTTTTCCAGCGAATATTTTTGGCTTAATTTGCTTAAATTCTTTTTCCCAGAATCTAAGTGTATGAGTAGAAATTTTTCCTGTATTTGTGTTTACTAAATTCAATAATTCAGCAACTTCACTAATAGTTTTGTAAGCATCATTATTTTTATTAATCATTTTTATTTATATACTCCTTAAATTCTTTTGAAGGTTTAAATAGAATTACATTTCTTTCAGAAATAACTTTTTCGTCTTTTGTTTTAGGATTTCTTCCAATCCTTTGCTTTTTTTTTCTTAAAATAAATGTTCCAAATTTTGCTATTTTAACTTTACCATTATCTATTATATTTTTTAATATTACTTCAAAAACATCTTCTAAAATATTTGTCGATATTTTTTTTGAAAAACCAATTTGCATATAAATTGAATTAATAATTTCTTTTTTTGTTAGGTTAATACGCATATATTAATTAATATTTTCTTTAATTTTTTCAATCAATTTACCTTTTACTATCTTCTCACATACAGAAATAGCATTTGCAAAACCAATATAATCTGTTCCACCGTGACTTTTAACAACTGGTGAGTCTAATCCTAGTAAAATAGCACCATTATATAATCTTGGGTCTAATTTTTTTTTAAAAGAATTTATATTTTTTAAATTCATTAAAGAAGATAACTTACCAATTATGCTTCCTGTAAGCACTTTTTTTAATTCTGACGTAATAAAATTTGCAGTACCCTCAGCTGTTTTCAAAGCTATATTTCCAGTAAAACCATCTGCAATTATAACATTTACTTCACCATTCATTATTTGGTTTCCTTCGATATATCCTTTAAATTCATAGAGTGTTGAGTTTTGTTTTGAAAGTTCTTGAAACGTATTTTTTATAGTAGTGCTTCCCTTAAGTTCTTCTGATCCAATGTTTAATAAAGCAACTTTTGAAACTTCATTTGGAAACAAAGATTTATGAAGTGCTGCTCCCATAACAGAAAAATCTTTTAAGTTTTTTTCATTGCATTCAATATTCGCACCTAAGTCAAGGACTACATTTAATCCTTTTTTATTTGGCCATAATCCTGACAAAGCAGGTTTATCAATATTTTCTATCATACTTAAGTTTAATTTTGCTATAACAAAAAGTGCGCCTGTGTTGCCGGCTGAAAGTATTATATCTGAAGTTTTATTCTTAACACTTTCTATTGACATCCACATGCTAGTTTTTTTTCCTCTTTTTGCTGCAGTTAATGCGCTATCTTCACCTTTAATAAAATCTTCTGTATGAATAATTTCATAGCTATTTTTATCAATCTTTTTATTTTTTAAAATCTTTTCAATTAAATTTTTTTCACCAAATAGTTTATAAAAAAAACTATTATTTTTACTTTGGTATAATTCGATACCGTCTATGATTTTTTTTGGAGAATTATCTCCACCCATCGCATCAATAGCAATGACGATTGGTTTATCCATAAAATTTTAATCTTTAGGGTCTAAAACTTGTCTACCCTTGTAAGTTCCTGATTTTAAATCTAAATGATGGGAAAGTCTATACTCACCAGATTTTTTATCTTCTATTATATTTTTCGACGCTATTTTTATATGAGAACGTCTCTTTCCAGATCTTGATTTTGTTGTTTTACGTTTAGGTACAGCCATAATTAAAAATTAAGTTTTATTATATCTTTTGTAAAGTTTTTTAAAGTATTATTTGCAAGAAATAATCTATATTTATTAAAATAATCTACATAAAATTCAATGTTTTTATCATTATTTAAGTATTTCTTTAATAATATTAATTGATTATCGTTATTAGATAAATCTAATGTTTCTATTTTTTCGACTATTGAATAGAATAAATTAACATAATTTTTCATATTTTTATTTACTGATACATCTCCGTATCCTATCTCTCTTATAGAAATTTCAATTTGTTTAATGATAAAATCAAATAATTCTTGAAGTTTTTTTGATGTAATTGAAGACTTATATTCTTTCAAAAATAATGCGAAATGTAAAAAAAAAAATATTAATCTTTCATTAAATGTGTCTTCTTTTTCAAGTTTAACGTATAAAATTTTATTTCTAGTTAATTTAATTAAATTATTGTAAATATTTAAATAATTATTATTCATATGAAAAAAATATTTATTTTTTTGTTTTTTTTTACACTTAACTGTACATCAAATAAAGTATCAAATAATCACGGATTTATATCTTTAGAGGCGAAATATAATAAAATTACAGTTAATAAGACAAATAAAAATGATATTTTAGATATAATTGGTCCTCCATCTTCTATAAGTGATTTTGACAAAAATAAATGGTTTTACATACAAAGAATAAAACAAAATCAATCATTATTTAAATTGGGTGTTAAAAAAATTGAACAAAATAATGTATTGATTGCAAAATTTAATAATAAAGGAATATTAGAATATAAAAAGATATTAAATTTGGATGATATGAATGATGTGAACTATGTAAAATATATTACTGAAAAAGAGTTTAAACAAAATGATATGTTGTTTAAAATATTTTCAAGTATACGTGAAAAAGCTAATGCTCCTTCTAGAAACAGAGTAAAAAACAAATAATTTTTTAACTAGCTATAACCGCAAGTAATAATAAAGCAACGATGTTAGTAATTTTAATCATTGGATTTACTGCAGGACCAGCTGTATCTTTGTAAGGATCTCCAACAGTGTCACCTGTTACTGCTGCTTTATGTGCCTCCGATCCTTTACCGCCAAATTTTCCATCTTCTATATATTTTTTTGCATTATCCCAAGCACCACCACCTGCGGTCATTGATACAGCTACAAATAAACCAGTTATAATAACACCAAGAAGCATTGCTCCAACTGATGATAAAGCAGCAACTTGTCCACCTATTGGTAATATAATTAAATATAAAACTATAGGCGAAAGAACAGGTAATAAAGAAGGTATAATCATTTCCTTAATAGCTGCTTTAGTAAGTAAATCTACAAGTTTGCCGTAATCAGGTTTAGATTTACGTTTCATAATACCAGGAATTTTTTTAAATTGTCTTCTTACTTCTATAACAACAGCACCGCCTGCTCTACCCACAGCTTGCATTCCCATCGAGCCAAAAAGATAAGGTAGCATACCACCGATTAATAAACCAACAACTACGAAAGGATTTGATAAATCAAATGTAACTACAATTCCTTCTAGTTTTGAACCAGCAACTTTAGAAAAATGTTTTATATCTTCTGTATAAGCTGCAAATAAAACAAGCGCTCCCAATCCAGCGGACCCTATTGCATATCCTTTCGTTACTGCTTTTGTAGTATTGCCTACTGCATCTAATGCATCGGTTGTCTTTCTTACGTTTTTAGGAAGGTTAGACATTTCTGCGATACCTCCAGCATTATCGGTCACAGGACCATAAGCATCTAAAGCAACAACCATACCTGCTAACGCAAGCATTGTTGTAACTGAGATTGCAATACCAAATAGACCAGCTATATGATTTGTTAATAAAATACCTGCTACTATTATCAAGGCTGGTATAGCAGTTGCTTCCATAGATACAGCAAGACCTTGAATTACATTAGTTCCATGACCAGTAGTAGATGATGAAGCAACACTTTTTACAGGTCTATAGTTCGTTCCTGTATAATATTCTGTAACCCAAATTAATAATCCTGTAATAATTAAACCAATTATTCCACAATAATATAAATTAATTCCATTAAAAGTTTTTAATCCAACAACATATTTATTATCTAAACCAATTACATAATCGGTAACTGGATATAAAACAATCAAAGATAATATTGCAGTAGCAATAAAACCTTTATACAGTGCATTCATTACATTTTTTGAATTTCCTAATTTGACAAAAAACGTTCCTACAATTGATGTAATAATACAAGCTCCTCCTATTGTTAAAGGGTAAACCATCATTTTAATATCACCATGAAAAAAAATTGAAGAAAGCACCATTGTTGCAACAATAGTTACAGCATAAGTCTCAAACAAATCTGCAGCCATACCAGCACAATCACCTACGTTATCGCCAACATTATCAGCTATTACAGCTGGATTTCTTGGATCATCTTCTGGAATTCCAGCCTCAACTTTGCCAACTAAATCGGCTCCAACATCAGCACCTTTTGTAAATATACCTCCGCCTAGTCTAGCAAATATGGAAATAAGAGATGCTCCAAAACCTAAGGCTACAAGTGCGTTGACTATTTCACGTTCATCAACTCTCATTTTAAGTAAAATAAAGTAATAAACAGCTATTGATAATAAAGCTAAACCTGCAACTAACATTCCTGTTATAGCTCCAGATTTAAAGGCAACCGATAATCCATGAGAAAGACCTTTTCTTGAAGCTTCCGCAGTTCTTACATTAGCTTGAACTGAAACAAGCATTCCTACATAACCAGCTATTCCAGATAAAGTCGCTCCTATTAAATAACCAAATCCAACTAAATAGTTAAATGCAAAAGTAATTATTATTAAAACTACGATACCAACAATAGATATAGTTTTATATTGTCTATTTAAATAGGCTTTAGCTCCAATTTGAATTGCTGAAGCAATTTCTTGCATTTTATTATTTCCAGGACTGGATTTGATAATATTAATTCCAGTTACATAACCATAGATAATAGCTAAAAATCCTGCAAATATTGTATAATATAAAATAGTTTCGATTGAAGCATTCATAAATTCCTTTAAAATAAAGTTTTGTTTAATTTTTAAAAAACGGACAATACAAAATAAAGCATAAAAGGCAATATTTAACTTTTAAAATTTATGTAAATAACCGCTGTAATTCAAAGGTTTTATAACTTTTTTATTGTAAACAATTATTCTTTTTTTATACGAGTTTGATATTTTTCCAATAGCAGTAATTTTCAAATCGATTCTTTTTGAGAGTCTACTGATATAGCTTCGATTTTTTTTATGAGAAGTAAATAATACTTGATAATCATCACCTTTTGAAATGAAATTTAATAAGTTTTTATTATTTTTTTTTATATAAAATTTTAAATTTTTAGATATTGGAATTTTATTTATATTTAAGTTGTATCCTAACTTTTGTTTATTTAATAGTTTATTTAAATCTGCAAAAAATCCATCTGAAACATCAATAGAGGTATTAGCAAAGTGCTTTAAATACTTTTGTAATTTAATTGGTATATCCGGAAGGTAATATTTTTTTATAAAATAATTACTTAATTTTTTTTTAATTATAATTTTTTTTTTTAAAATATTAAGACCTACAAAACTATCACCTAAATTACCTGTTAGATATATATCGTCATTTATTTTAGCACTGTTTCTTTGAACTATATTTCTAGAAAAACCAATTGATACAACCGAAAATGAAGATTTTGTAGAAAATGTAGTATCACCGCCTGATAATAAAATATTAAATTTTTTTTGTTCTTCATTTATAGATTTAGAAATTAATTTTAAATTTTTTTTATTAAAATGGCTCTTATTACCACTTCCTGTTAATAAAAAGTACTTTGGTTTTACTCCCTTACAAATTAAATCTGAAATTGATGATCTAATAATTTTTTTAATTATAAGATCAGGCTTATTAAAATTTAAATAATGAACACCTTCATTATACGTATCTACTGATAAGATAATATTTTTCTTTTTATCGAAAAATACATCATCATTTAATTTCAAAGCACTAGGATTTTTTTTTGTAAGCTTTTGAAAATAATTTTTAATTAAATCTAATTCATCCATTAGAAATTCTAATTTTTTTTGATATTTTGTCTAATAATGCGTTTAGATATTTAGTTTGAGATTCATCTATAAAATAATTTGATGCATTTAAATATTCTTTTATAATAATATTTTTTGAGGTTTTTGGTTTGTATAAAAATTCAAATATTGCACATTTTATAATAACTTGGAAAAGTTTATCTAATTTTTTCATATTCAAATCTTTATCAAGATGATTTTTTATCTCTTCGTTAATAACTTCATCTCTTTCAACAGTTCCATTAACTACATCCTTGATAAATTTTTTAAATCTGTGTTTGGGAAATATTATGACCTCATCATTAAAATATTTGCTATAAAGTTTTTGAATAATTATTACTCTAGGATTATTTTTTGGACTATATATTAGTGACATTTTACTGAGATAAAACTGATATAACTGCTCTTGAAGCTTCTTTTCCTTTTTGGTTTCTATTGATAGCCTGATTCATTGTAAGACATGTTATAATGCCATTGCCTATAGGTTTTTTAAAATCAACAGAAAGTTTCATTATGGAATCAGTCGTTGCTTTAGATATAAAATCAAAATGAGGTGTTTTACCTTTAATAACACATCCTAAAGCTATAAATCCATCATATTTTTTAATATTTTTTGAAATAGTTACTGGTATTTCAAATACACCAGGGACATTAATTATTTTAATATTACAAATATTATTAATTTCTTTTTTAGCACTTTTAACTAAATTAAACGAAATTTTTTTATAATAATCAGCTACAACAATTAAAATTTTTTTTTTCATTATTATTTTAATATTTCTTGTTTAATTATTTTAATTCCATATCCGTCTAAGCCAACAACTTTCTTTTTTGATCTTGTTACTAATATCATATCCTTAATCTTTAAAGATTTAATTATTTGTGCACCTATACCATAATTTTTAATTAATTTATCATGTCCTTTTTTATAAAATTCTTTACTTTTATATTGTTTAAGAGTTTGAGTTACAGATTGTAAATTTGGATCTCTAATAAATATTAAAACACAATTATTAAATTTTTTAAAGTAAGATATAGTTTTATCAAAAGAATTAGGTAATTTTTGGTTTATAAGATAGTTTTCAACAACATTTGAAGATATAACTCTTAAACGAGGCACTATTCCTTTTTTTATTTTGCCTTTAATTAAAGCAAAATGCTCGGAATTATCTATTAAATTTTCAAAAACTTTTATTTTGTATGTCTGATTCTGCACTTTAATTTTTGAGGATTTTTTTAATTTAATAAGTTTTTCTTTTCTTAACCTATAAGATATTAAATCCTCAATTTTAGCAATTTTTAATTTATGTTTTTTCGCAAATTTAAATAAATCTTCACCTTTTGCCATTGTTCCATCTTCATTCATTATTTCACAAATAACTGCTGCTGGAATTTTTTTTGATAATTTAGCTATATCTATCGAAGCTTCTGTATGACCTGCTCTAACCAGTACTCCACCATCTTTGGAAATTATTGGAAAAACATGACCTGGTGAAACTATATCTTTCTTGCTTGCATTTCTCTTAGTGGCTATTTTTATAGTTTGAGCTCTATCTTTTGCAGAAATTCCAGTACTAATTCCTTTTTTTGCTTCTATAGAAATTGTAAAAGCTGTTTTATTTCTAGATTGGTTTACAGGAGCCATATAATTTAGTCCAAGTTTTTTTGATTGATCTGAACTAAGTGTTAGGCAAATTAAACCTCTTCCATATTTTGCCATAAAATTTATTTTTTCTGCGTTTACATCTGAAGCTGAGAAAACTAAATCACCTTCATTTTCACGATTTTCATCATCTACCAAAATATACATTCCACCTTTTTTTGAAATTGAAATAATTGTTTCTACAGAACTGTATTTATTTTTTTTCATATATAAATTTTTGTGTATACTTGGACAAAATATCTATTTCAATATTAACTAAATCGTTTTTAGCCAAATTAGAAAGATTAGTGAGTTTTAAAGTATGAGGTATTACCCAAATTTCAAAACTTTCTTTTTTTATTTTTGAAATTGTTAATGATACTCCATTAATTAATATTGAAGCTTTCTCTACTAAAAGTTCTTTAAATTCTTTAGATATTTTAAATTCAAAAACTAATGATTTATCAATTTTCTTAATTTTTTTAACTTTACTAACTGTGTCCACGTGACCTTGACAAATATGTCCTGAAATATTCTGTCCAAATTTTAATGGTAATTCTAAATTAATTTTGTCATTAATTTTAATATTTTTAAATTTAGTTTTTTTTAACGTTTCATTTGATAAATAAAATTCAATAATTTTATTTTCATAAGAAATAAGAGTGAGACAAACTCCATCACAACTTATTGATAAACCTAAATCATTTTTAGATAATTTGATATTTGATCGTAAAAAAAGATTTATACCCTTTTTCCTCTTTTTAATTTTTGTAACTGTGCCTTTATTAAATATAATTCCGTTAAACATTTTTTAGTAATAATGCATTAATTTATCTTTATCTAGATAAGTGTTTATTTTTTCTTTATTTTTGAAAGTTGTTTTTAAACTCTTGTTAATACTTTTTGCATTAAGTCTATTTTTTTTAAATATTTTATTATTACTTTTGAATAAATAAAATTCATTGAATAAATTTTCTTTTAAAATTTTATTAATTAATTTAATTCCACATTCAACAAGTATATTATGAATTCCTTTTTCATAGATTTTTTTAAATATAAACTTCAAATCCATATATCCATATTTATTAAGATCTACATAAATTAATTTGATTTTCTTATTCTTTAAATAATTAATTTTTTTTTTATTGCTTGAACTATGAAATATAATTGTATTATATTTTATTGAGCTATTTACTATAAAACTGTTGATTTTTAATTTAAGATCTTTATCGATTATTATTCTAGTAGGTGAAAACCTTTCTAAACCATTAATACGACAATTTAGTTTAGGATTATCAGAGTTTATAGTTTTATATGAGGTTAATATACCTTGGTTATAGTATCTTAAAAGATGTGATACTTTCCTTGAATGTTCATTTGTAATTGGCTCATTATTTTTTAAAATATAAAAATTTGATGAACAAGCTAATTTACCTGTTACATAAGGCATTTTATTTTTTCTAACGTAATTATAATTTTTATATAGCTTTTTTGTCTCATTTTTTAATAATCCAGACTCTGTAGGAATTTTTTTGGATTTTAAAATATCTTTTGAATTATTAAAACTTCTTAAATCTGTGTCTTCTATAGAATAATAAACTTTTTTAACCTTTGATTTAATTATTGCATTTGTACATGGGGGTGTTTTTCCATAATGAGAACAAGGTTCTAGAGTAACATAAAATAAAGAATTCATACTATTTTTTTGACATTTATTTAATGCTATGGTTTCCGCATGTGGTCTTCCTTTATAATTTGTGACTCCATAAGAAATAATTTTTTTATTTTTTACAATTACACATCCAACTGATGGATTGGTTCCAGTTAGTCCATTTTGATTTTTTGCTAAATTAATAGCAAATCTCATATTTTTTTTATCAAATGAACTGAAGCTATCTTTTTTTAAAGACATCAATCTTATCTACAAATTGAACAAAGTCTTTTTCTTCTCTAAAATTTCTATAAACTGATGCAAA
>MDSW01006150.1_pt1 | contig 11765 bp, 14 predicted proteins | sample 811171 | NCBI WGS metagenome assembly MDSW01 (sample SAMN05326641, study PRJNA326480) | marine metagenome | isolation source: seawater | place: Atlantic Ocean: North West | collected 2012
TTTTAAATACTGATGATATAGAAAAAAAAGATTCTCCTTTTTTTATATTTAATGAATCTATATGATTAAAATAACTTTTAGAAAAACTCAAATAATGTATTGAATCCAAAATGTTTGTTTTTCCCGCACCATTACTACCTAAAAAAAAATTAATTTTATCTGAGAAATTAAAATTTATCTCTTCATAATTTTTAAAATTTATAAGATTTAAAGAATCTAGTATCATTCGAAATTCTATTTTTTTTATTTAAAAGGGGAATATTTAGAAAATTACTTACTTTTGTTTTCAAATTCAAAACTATGAATAAACTATTAAATAAACTAAATACTACTCTTAATGAAAGAAAAAAATCTTTTATTACCCTTGCAGTTGTCATTGGAATTGTAATTAGTTTAATCTCTTTTAAAAAATTAATCTGGGAAGATCAAGAAAAAGCTGAAATACTTAATCTTATAGCTTTTACATATATCGAAAACGCAAATTACCAAACAGCTATTTTTGGAGACTCAATCAAAAAGTTTCACGACTTACCAGAAGAATTAACAGGTGACTCCATTGAATTTAGTGGAATAAACGGGATATTAGAAGATCCAAAATTAAAAGGAACATCAGCAGCAAAATTCTCTAAATATTTATTAGGAATTAGTTATTATAATTTAGCCTTAGAAGAAACCGAAGAAGAAGCAAAAAAAGAATATCTATCTAAAGCATTAAACAGTTTAGATAATTGTAAATCAAAAAACAAAGCACAAAGTAGTAAAGCTAAAGAAGTGATTGGAGATATTTTTCTAGAATTAAACCAACCAAAAACAGCACTTGAATACTATCAAAAATCTTTGAAAATCATTAACCACAGGTCTAATAAAAACACAAGCGCAAAACCATATTTGCTAAAAAAGACTGCTGTAACGGCAAAAATATTAGGTGAAAAAAAATTAGCAAAAGATTATTACCAAGAAATTAAAAATAACTTTCCAAAATCAAAATATGCAAAAGATATTGATAAATATATCAACGAGCTTTCTAATTAAACTTTGGAAATAAATGAAAAAATTTTCTCATAGTAATAAGACAAATCAAAAAACAGAAAATCTAAAAATTTCAATTATTGTTTCTCAATGGAACAATACCATAACGAGTAATTTATCAAAAGCAACAATAACAACATTAATAAAACATGGTGTTTTAAAATCAAATATCTCAAAAATAGAAGTTCCTGGAAGTTTTGAATTAATATTTGCTGCAAAAAAAATAGCAAAAAGTAAAAAAATAGACGCCATAATAGTTATTGGATGTATCATAAAGGGAGAAACTCCTCATTTCGAATATATTTCTAATAGTGTAGCTTTAGGTATAAAAGATTTGAATATTTTATTAAAAAAACCGATAATTTTCGGAGTTTTAACTACAGACAATATTGAACAAGCTCAAGACCGTTCTAGTGGAGAGAAAAATAAAGGAATAGAATTTGCCATTTCTGCTATAGAAATGACTAAAATTTAAATAAACCTTTAGCCTCATTACATGCTGACTCTAAATGTAAAAGGTTCAAATGGTGATCAATATTATTATTTTGAATAAAATTTAACATTGTTTGAGTTGAAACATTTCCAACTAATTCATCTTTAGCAAAAGGACAACCCCCTATGCCACTTATAGTAGAATCAAATCTTTTACAACCATATTTATAAGCTCTTTCTATCTTAGAATAAGCATTTTCAGGATGAGAATGAAAATGTACTCCAAAATCTTTTTTAGAATAGTTTAATGATGAAAAAATGTCTTCAATTGACTCTAAAGTTGACACCCCAACTGTATCGGCTAGAGTAAAATAATCAACACCAATTTCCGAAAGTTTATTAATATATTCTAAAACAATATCAGCTGAATATTGTTCATTATATGGATTTCCAAAGGCCATAGAAATATATATTAATAATTTTTTATTGCCTTTACATGTAATGTTTTTCAACTCATCTATTAAAAAAATAGATTCTTCAATAGTTTTATTACTATTTTTCATTTGAAAAATATTAGAAACAGAAAATGGATAACCCAAGTATTCTATTTCTTCAAAAGACATAGCATCTAAAGCACCTCTCTTATTAACCACAATAGAAAGTAATGATGTATCTTTATTTATATTTAATTGATTAACTAAATCGGCTGTATCCCTCATCTGAGGCACAGTCTTCGGAGAAACAAAACTCCCAAAATCTATAATATCAAAACCTACTTTAAGCAAAGAATTTATATAACGAATTTTTCGCTCTGTAGGAATAAAGGTCCTTAAACCTTGCATTGCATCTCTAGGGCATTCTGTTATTTTAATAAAATCAGTACTTTTTTTAATCATAAATAATTTCTGTTCTTCTGTTTTTTGACCTACCAAATTCAGTTTTATTGTCAGTAATTGGTTGAGAAAACCCAAAACCAATATAGCTTAATTGTTCTTTACTTACTCCAAATTCTAAAAGTTTATTGTAAACTGACCTTGCTCTTTTTTTTGAAAGATCTAAATTATATTCTTTAGAACCAGTGTCATCCGTATGTCCAGCTATTTTAATTTTAGTATTCTTGTTACGCTTTAAGTGTATTGCTAATCTTTTAATTTCAAAAAAAGACGAACTTTTTAATGAATAATCATCTATTTCATAAAGTATATTTTCTAAGATAACTTTACTTCCCTTTATTTTTCTATCTAAAATAAATTTCTCATTCTTTTTTGATTTTTTATTCAAAAATATTTTTTGTGTAAAATACACATGATCTTTCGAATCAATATTTACCAATAGACTATCTGTTTCAAAAAGTGTAAATAAAAAGGATCCATCAGATTGAGAAAATGTATTGCCAATATTTTTATTATTATGATCAAAAAAAGAAATTTTACAATTAATAACATCATTATAACTAATACCATCTATTACAACTCCCCCTAACTCAATGAATCTATTTGTTTTTAATATTTCGGGAAACTCAAAGTAAAATAAATCTAAATTTGAGTTTTCTGAATCAATTCTATCGGATGTAAAAAAGCCATACAAATAGTTACTAGATACAATTAAACTACTTTCATCTTTCCAAGTATTGATTGGATAACCTAAATTTTTAGTTTCAGAAAAATAACCCTCTAAATCAACTGAGCTAACAAATATATCAAATCCTCCTAGTCCTAAATGACCTTTAGAAGCAAAATACAAAGTTTTTGAATCACTAAATATAAAAGGTGTTATTTCATCTTTTTCTGTATTTACTTTTAACCCTAAGTTATAAGGCTTAGACCAATCATATCTGCCTAATCTCTTGCAAACCCATATATCCCTTTTCCCAACACCACCCTCTCGATTAGAAGAAAAAAATAACAGATCTTTATTTGCAGATATTGATGGTTGAGATTCCCAATATTTTGAATTTACATTTGGGCCTAAATTAATTGGCTCAGACCAAACATTATTTTCAAATTCTGAAAAATAAATATCACACCCCCCAAAACCATCTAACCTGTTACATGAAGCAAAATAACGCTCTTTACCATCTGGAGACATAGAGTATGCTCCTTCATTATATAAAGTATTAGTTAGTGAATCCATTTTCTCTGGAGATGTCCAAATATTATTCTTAAAAGAAGACATGTAAAAATTTTCATCTTCACCATTCTTTTTTACCGTATATATTAATTTAGTAGTATCAGAAGAAAAGGAAGGAAAATACTCATCTGAGTCTGAACAAAATGGTAATTTCTTTATTTTTACATTCAATGAATCTGTTAATTGTAAAATTGAAAATTCTATTTTTTGGAAAATATTCTTAAAATCAGGGTTTAATGAAATATTAATATGTTCATTTTTCATTATTATTTCTTTTGCTAAATCATATTTTCCAGTAAACAAACAGGCTTTAAGAAGATTTTCTATAATGTCATAAGAATATAAACTATTCCATTTTTTTAAATAAAGATCAATTGCTTCATCATATTTTTGATATTGAAAATAAATATCAGCTAAAACAATATTAAATTCAGAATTATCACACAATTTTTCTAGTTTTTTAAACTTAGCTAACTCAAAACCCTCTTCATCTATTATATCTTTAGCTTGAAACACTTTTTGTAAAGCTTTATCACATTTTTTTTGAGAAAAAACACAAAAGGAAAGAAATAAAAAAATAAAAAAAATACACCTCATTGTAAACCTAAGTATTTATGCTTTTGGACAGATAATTTAAATCTAGGGTGCTTTTTAATGAAATTAATAATATTATCGAGAATTTGAGTTTTCTTACCCCACTCAGGCTGTAAATATAGTAGACAATTTTCTGAAACCTTTTTTGACTGTTCAATAGCAAAATCAAAATCAGATTGATTATATATAATACATTTTAATTCATCAGTTTTTTTGTAAATTTCAGCTAGCGGTAATTTATTTTTCTTAGGGGATAATGTAATCCAATCCCAATTTCCAGAAAGTCTATATGCACCAGAAGTTTCCAAATGAACTTTCTTATATTTTTTTAATTCACTTGACAACTTATCTAAATTATGCATTAAAGGCTCCCCACCAGTAACAATAACAATTTCTGAAGGGCTTTTAGAAACAAGATTAACTATATCAATTAATGAGGTTTTTGGATGTTGACTTTCATCCCAACTTTTTTTTTCGTCACACCAATGACAACCTATGTCACAACCACCCAATCTTAAAAAAAAACATAAGGAACCTGCATAAAGCCCCTCCCCCTGAATGGAATCAAAAGTTTCAACCAAAGAATACATAAAAGCAACAGATTAAATTAAACAATGAATATAAATATAATGTAAATTAGCTTATATGAAATTAAAAAAAGTAATAATAAGTGGGGGACCTGGAACTGGAAAAAGTTCAATAATAAACGAATTGAAAAATAGAGGTTATTTATGTTTTGATGAAGTTTGGAAAAAAGAATATAAAAATCCAAAAAAAACATCTAACTCAGATGAAATCAATACATTTAGTCAATATATTTTTTTAGAAAGGTTAAAACATTTAGAGATAAAACCAAATAAAAAGACTAAAGAAAATCTTGTTTTTTATGACAGAAGTATTATTGACACTATTTCATATTTAAAAGCTTATAAAAAAAATATAAAAACCTCATGGAAAAATTTAGCAAATAAAAAAAGATATCATGAAACAATCTTTTTTTGCCCTACATGGAAAGAAATATATAAACAAACAGATGGCAGAAAAGAATCATTTCAGGAAAGTATACTAATTGAAAAATACCTAACTTCTACTTATAAAGAGTTTTTATATAAAATAAACACCATACCTAAATTAGATATAAAAAATCGAGTAGACTATATTTTAGAAAATATATGAAAAAGAAAATTATTTTTTTTGGATCATCTGAATTTGCCACTGAATCTTTACAAGAAATTATTAATAAAAAATATAATTTAATAGCTGTAGTAACTAACCCTGACAAGCGTTCTGGAAGAGGTATGAAAATTAGTGAAACAAAAATAAAATTATTAGCAAAAAAATATAATGTAAATATTTTTCAACCTGAAGACTTGAATGATGATAATTTTAAAAACAAATTGAAAAAAATAGAACCAGATTTATTCATCGTAGTTGCATTTAAAAAATTACCAGAACAAATATGGGAAATACCTAAATTAGGCACTTTTAATCTACATGCATCATTACTTCCAATGTATAGAGGTGCCGCACCCATTAATTGGGCAATTATAAATGGTGAAAAAGAAACTGGACTAACAACTTTTTTTATAAATAATAAAATTGATTTCGGAAATATTATCATGCAAGAAAAGTGTATCATAAAAGAAAATGAAACATTTGGTGAATTATATAAAAAACTAATGAAATTAAGTCCAAATATTATATCTCAAACAATAGAAAAAATATTTAGAGGAAATTTAAAAACAGAAAAACAATTAGAGTCCAAAAATCAAATTAAAGCTCCTAAAATTTTCAAAAAAGATATTATTATTAATTGGAAACAAAATTGTAAAAAAATATTTGATTTTATTAGAGGTTTTTCACCTAAACCAGGCGCTAGAACTGCTCTACAAATAAGAACCAAAAAAAATGAAAATAAAGAGCAACAAATAATTATAACAAAAGTATCCAACTATCAATCTATAAAACACACAAAAAAACAGAAAAATGAAAAATTTGAGTTACTATTTAACTCAAAAGAGAAAAAGATAGTTGTTCAAAACCACAATGGAAGATTTTATATTGAAAAAATAAAAATACCTGGAAAAAAAGAAATAGATGCAGTCTCTTTTGGAAATGGATTTTTAAATAAAAAAGAAAATATTGGATTTTATTATTTTATTTAATCAATAAATATTTATATTTAATTTAATCAATAAATATTTATATTTAAATATGGGAAAAGGTGATATAAAAACTAGAAAAGGAAAACGATTTGCTAAATCTAAAGGAAAGGTGACAAAAAAATTAAGGAAAAAGCCTTCTAATTAGCCACTCTTCTTTTTTTTCATATACAAATCTATCATGCTGTCGGTTTTTTCTTCCGGCCCAAAATTCAAAGTAATTAGGAGAAATTATATAACCACCCCAATTATTAGGCCTTCTGATTACTTCATTTTTATACTTTTTATTAAAAGCCTCAAATTCTTTTTCAAAATTAAAATCTTTGTTCATTTCTTGACTTTGCTTAGAAAAAATAGCACTTATTTTTGAATTTTTAGGTCTTGAATCCCAATAAGCATCTGAATCAGAATCAGAAATCTTTTTAATTGAACCACTAATTCTAACCTGTCTTTCTAAAGCAGACCAAAAAAAACATAGTGAAACATGTTTATTATTAGTAATTTGAGCACCTTTCACACTATCAAAATTTGTATAAAAAATCAATCCAAATTCATTAATATCTTTAATTAAAACAACTCTAGATTGAATTCCTTTTACATTATCATAAGTAGAAAGCACTACTGCGTTTGGATCTTTAATCTTAGAATCAATAGCCTCATTCATCCATAATTTTAACTGGTCAATTGGGTCAGAAAATAAGTTATTATAATTGATAGATTGAGAATTATATTCAGTTCTAATAGATTCTAATTTTTTCTTCATTGTAAAAAAACATTTAAACAAAATTGTAATTATTTTATTATATATTGTTAGATAATGAAAAAAAATATCATAAAAACAGGAACTTTTTTATTATCAATGCCTTTAATAGATGATGAAAGATTTGATAAAACAATTATCATTATTACAGAATCGCTGAAAGAAGAAAAAATAGGTTTTGTAATTAATAAAAAGACAAATTTTAAAGTAATTGATTTAATCAAAAAAATAAAAAATAAATCAATTCTAGCAAATTATGGAGGTCCTGTTTGTCCAGAAAATTTATTTTATTTTCATAAAGAAGCATCAATAGAAAGAAGCAAAAAAATAAATAGAAAATTATACTTTGGAGGCAATTTTAATCAGATTATAGAATATATAAATTGTAATTTAATTAAGGAAAATGAAATATTTTTTTGTTTAGGTTATTGTGGCTGGGATAAAGAACAATTAGAAAACGAAATAAAAGAAAAATCTTGGGTAGTTTTAAACCAAGAAATTGATTTCATTTCTAAGATGATTAATTGGAAGGAAAAAATAATTGAATTTGATGAAAAATATAAATTTTGGGTTAATTCAAATAGAAATTTTCATCTCAATTAATTAAGGTATTTAATTTTTCTACTAGCAATTTAGAATACTTGTTGTCATATTTTTTTTCTCTTAAATTAGAAACCCATTTTAATCCACAAATAATATTTGAAAAAAACAATTCTTCAGCATTAAATAAATCTGTTTTTTTAAAATCTTGCTCCTTGATTTTAAAACCTAAAAAAGTGTCAAGATTTAGGATTTTTTTTCTAATAATTCCATTTATACAACCAGACTCTAATGATGGAGTAATTATTTCATCAGCTGATATTAAAAAGATATTACCTGACGTGAATTCAACAATATTATTCTGTTCATTTAAAATAATTGAATCATCTAAAAAATTTTCCTCACTATACATGGAAGCTAATATGTTTATAATTCTATTTGTTGTTTTTAAATTATTTAATTCGGAATTGTTTAATTTATATTGATTAAATAAATCAACCTTCATCCCCTTCTCATTAATAGAGTATAATTCGGAATCCAATGGTTGAACAGAAATAACATAAGAAAAACCTTCATTTTTCGGCAAATAAAATCCATCAGAATCTCTAAAAAATAAAATTCTAATTCTACTTGATTCTGAATTTAGTTGATTGGCATCTAAAAGATTTAAAATATTATGGTATAAATAGTCTGAATTAAAAAAAGAAGGAATAGGCATTCTTAACATACATAACGAGCCCGTAATTCTAAAATAATGATCATTCCAAAAAACCGGCTTTCCTTTTATAATTTTTATAGTTTCAAAAAAACCATCACCATAAAGAAAATATCTATTATTATAGCCTATTTTAAATTGGTCTTCATTAATTATCTTTCCATTAAAGCAAATCATTTTATTTCTCTTTTATCATTTTTATATGAGGAACACCAGCATCTAAATATTCTTCTCCTTTTACATAAAAATTAAACTTTTTGTAAAAATCAATTAAATATATCTGTGCTGACATTTCTAAAGAATAAGAGGGGTTTTTAGTTTTTAAAAAACTAATAATTCTTTTCATAAGTTCAATACCCAACCCTAAACTTCTGTATTTTTTCGAAACTAAAATTCTACCTAAAATAAACGAATTATTTTTTTTATTTTTCAAAACTCTCATATAACAAACTAAAGACTCATCACGATAGCCTAAAATATGTATTGATTTTTGATCTAAATCATCACAATCTAAATAAAAACACTTTTGCTCAACAATAAAAACCTCTTGTCTAATTTTTAAAATTAAATAAAGTTCATTTAAAGTTAATTCATTAAATTCTTTTTTTACGAGTATCATATTTAATTAAATCTTTATAAATAATAGAGTAACATTTTTGATTTAAAGCTCTCACACCTTCTTCATTTAAAAAATAATCTTTTGGATCAATGGGGTTGTGAATTTTTATAATTACTTCACCTGGCTTAAACATCATTGTGTCAGATGAATGAATTTCATGAACATTAGATAGACTTATAGGGACAATTTTTTTTTTACTATCTATAGATAATCTAAAAGCTCCATTTCTAAATTGATTTAAAATTGTATTTGACTCTATATCATATGGATGTTTTTGATTTTCATCTTTCCACCCCCCCTCTGGATACAAAACTATAGAAAACCCATTTAATAAGTTTTTTTTCATTAAATCCATTGATTGGGATCTAGATTTTTTCAAATCTCGTTGAACAGCAACAAGATATTTTCTGACAACCAAACCAAAAATAGGCCAATTTAAAATTTCCGCTTTTCCTAAATATTTATGTTTTCTTTTAATCAAATAAGTAGTGAAAACAGGATCTAAATAAGAAGCATGATTGGCTATATATATATATGATTCATTGCTTGTAATAGGAAAATTACCATGAATAGTAGTCTTTGCTCCTAAAAAAAAAGTAATAATCCTAGCAAGATAAAATGTAAAAAATGAAAAAAGATTAGATGAAATAAAAGACAATAAAAGTCCTATTACTGCCGAAATAATGAAAATCAGAGTCATAACTGAATAACACCAGAAATTCCATATATAAGAAATTACAATTTTCATTTTAAAATGATAAAAAAACAAATATAATCTTTCAAGACTTATATATCTTTTTTTTCAAAATATATATTATGATTTATGTATTTTCGCAGTATGAAAATAGCTTTTCACACACTTGGCTGTAAATTAAACTACTCTGAGACATCTTTTATTGCAAATGATTTAAAAGAAGAAGAGGGAGTTCAAATAACAGATTTTTCTGAAAAATCTGATGTATATGTAATAAACACTTGTTCTGTAACAGAAAATGCTAATAAAGAATGCCGACAAATTATTAAGAAAATCAAAAAAAAATCACCTGACTCTATAATTACAGTTATGGGATGTTATGCACAATTAAAACCAGAAGAAATAAGAAATATTGAGGGCGTAAATTTAGTACTTGGGGCTAATGAAAAATTTAAATTAAAAGAATATTTAAAAAATACTACTAATAACGATTCGTCTGTGATTGTTCAGCCTATAGAAAAAATAACATCTTTCAAAGAATCTTTCTCGGAAAAATATAGAACACGTACTTTTTTGAAAATTCAAGATGGGTGTAACTATAAATGTTCTTTTTGCACTATACCTTTAGCAAGAGGAAAAAGTAGAAGTAATAAAATAAAAAATGTGTTACAACAAATTAATGAACTAAAGAAAAAAGGCATAAAAGAAATTGTTTTAACAGGTGTAAATATTGGTGATTTTGGTATAAATGAAAATAATGAAAGTTTTTTAGAGTTATTACAAGAAATCGTTAAAATTCCGTCAATTAGAATCAGAATATCATCTATAGAACCCAACTTACTTTCGGATGAAATTTTAGATGTAGTATTAAAATCAAAAAACATTGTACCTCATTTTCATATACCTTTACAATCAGGTAGTGATAAAATTTTAAAATTAATGAGGAGAAGATATAAAACACAAGATTATAAAATATTAATTGAAAAAATAAAAAAATATAACTATTCTGTTTGTATAGGAGCAGATGTTATTGTTGGTTTCCCTGGAGAAGAAGAAGCTGACTTTAATGATACTGTAAAATTCATAAAATCTTTACCAATTTCATATTTACATGTTTTTTCTTATTCAGAAAGAGAAAATACTATTGCAAAAAAACTTGAACAAAGTATTCCAATAGAAGAAAGAAAAAGAAGAAGTCAAGTATTAAGAAATTTATCTGAAAAAAAGAAAAATATATTTTATTTAGAAAATTTAAATACATCTAGACCTACTCTAATTGAAGGAAAAACAAAAAAAGAATATTTAAATGGATATACAGACAATTATATAAAAATTGAAATTCCGTATAAAAAAGAATTTGAAAATAAAATTTTAAAGATAAAAATGGAAGCTTTAAATGAAAATGGCAACGTAATAGGAACACTAATCTAATATGAAAAAAAATAAAAATTTTTTATATCTATTTATATTATTATTATTTATAATTTTTCTTTACAGTCAAGAACAATGTTATAGATACTTTGGTGATATTTTTGGAATAAGCGGATTGCCTATTGAAACATATGGGTTTTTTATTGCCATGGCTTTTCTATTTGGAGCTTTATTTTTACAAGAAGAATTAAGACGATTAGGAGATGAAAAAAAAATTCAACCAATAAAAAGAAAACAAAAAAATAAACTAATCTCTAATGTTTTTAATTTATTTCTTATACCATTTTTCATTGGCTATCAATTACCACACATAATTCAAAAATATTCAGAATTTTTAAATAATAAATCAATTCTTTTTGAATTAAATAGAGAAAATAGTGGTGATTTAAGCTTGTCTTTAATTTTGGGAATTATTTTTATGATTCTTGCATTTTATTTAAACAAAAAAAATAAAACTATTACAAAAAAATTCATTGAACCTCATGAACTCATAGGGACTTTGCTTGGAGTAACATTGATTAGTGGAATTTTAGGAGCAAAATTATTTTACCTTTTTGAAACTGAAATGTCTTGGAAAAACCTTTTTTCATTTGGAGGGTTAACTTTTTATGGTGGTTTAATTTGCGGAACTCTTGGGGTTATTTTTTATGCAAAAAAAA
>MDSW01194469.1_pt1 | contig 11765 bp, 10 predicted proteins | sample 811171 | NCBI WGS metagenome assembly MDSW01 (sample SAMN05326641, study PRJNA326480) | marine metagenome | isolation source: seawater | place: Atlantic Ocean: North West | collected 2012
CAAATATTTTTAATTAATCTTTGCTGATCATCTTGATCTATTATAGTAAAATTTTGTGTTAAATTGACAGCTTTGGCATGCTTTCTTAATATCTTTGCACAAATAGAGTGGAAAGTGCCTAGCCATGGTAGACCGATCGCTTTTTTTTTTAGTATTAAACCGATCCTATTTTGCATTTCTCTTGCAGCTTTATTAGTGAAAGTTACAGCCAGTATCTCGTTAGGGAACGCCAGATTTTTTTCAACAATATTTGCGATTCTTGATGTAAGAACCTTTGTTTTTCCAGAGCCAGCTCCCGCAACAATTAAAAGTGGTCCCGCTGTATGTAAAACAGCCTCTTTTTGAAAATTATTTAAATTATTTAGATATTCAGAGTTTATCATTTATTTTAAATCACTATAAGTCATTTTATAGAATAATGAAAAAATTTAAAATTCAGTCATTCATACAAAAAGGTTTTTTTAAGAAGAATATACTAAGTAAATTATTTAGTAAATTTTTCACATTATTCAACATGTCTAAGGGCGCATGGAAAATTAGCTTTAACCAATTTAAGAAAAAAAACATAGAGAATTATTTATCTGAAAAATTCCGTTTAAATTATGCATTATTTGTACTTAGTATAGTATTCTTTCTGTATCTTCTTTACCTCTCAATTCCAGGAATGGTAATGAGTGAGAATATTCAAAAGGAGTTAGAGGAAAAACTAAAAAGAGAATACAACTTAGACTTTGCACTAACTCCTGATATAAATTATTCGATTCTTCCAAAACCTCACTACATCATTAAAGATGTAGTGTTATTTACGGAAAAAACTGGGTATCAGAAAGAGTTTAGTCAAATAAAGAGATTAAAAGTTTTCATTGACCAAAATAATTTTTTTAAAATGAATAATGTTATAAAAAAAATTGAAATAAAAGACGCAAATTTTTTTATTGAAAAGTCTGATTTTAATTTTATTGATAATTTTTTAAATAATGGATTTTCAAAAAATTCTATCGAAATCTTTAAAAGCAAAATCTTTTACAAAAGTAACGAGGGCCAAATTGTTTCATTTTTTACTCTTGAAAATATTTTAATTTTTTATGATGAGTTAAAAAAAGAGAATTCATTGATATCCAAAGGAAAAATTTTTAATATTCCATTTATCTTTGATTGGAAATACGATGAAAATTCAAAAGAGATAATTACAAAAATAAAATTAAATCCATTAAAGTTAAGTTTTTTGAACAAGTCCAAAAAAAATGACGAAAATAAAAATTTAAAAATTAATTTTAAAAGATCTAAATTAAACACAAATTATTTCTTTAAAAATGATTCAATAATTTTAAAGTCTAACAATTCATTTCTTGGCACGAATAAATTCGAGTATAATGGTAAAATAAATTTAGATCCATTTGATTTTCAGATAGAGTCAGAAATACAAAGACTTGATTTAAAAAAAATCTTCCCAAATAGGAATATACTTAACGAAATTTTTTCAAAGGAATTTTTGTTAAATGAAAACTTGAATGGAAGATTTACAATAAAAAGCAATAGTTTAAATAACGGAAATTTTTTCAACGAAATATTGATAAATTCCAACTATGCAGGGGAAAAAATTGAATTAAGCAATTCAAAATTATTAAATAAAAAAATTGGAAGTCTAAATTTGGATTATGGAAATATCTATTTAGAAGAAAACGACATACTCTTTAAAGGTAAATTTAGTTTTGAAATCTTCGATAAAGATAGGTTTTATAGAAAATTTTTAGTTTCGAAAAAAAAGCAAAAAAATATAGAAAGAGTTTATTTTGGGTTAACCTATAATTTATCAAACTTTGATGCTAAAATATTTTTTATATCATTAAATAATGATAAACCTGTGGAAAATGACAGCTTAGATAATTTGATATATGGTTTCAATAATAATTCAATTACTATTAATAATTGGATTAGTTTGAGAAGTTTTGTAAGCAAGATTTTATCTAGTTACTCTGGATAAATCATTTTTTTTGGATCAACAATCTTATCAAAAGCCTTTTCTGAGATTAAACCACTTTTTATAGCTTCAAATTTTAATGTGGTATTATTTTTAAGTGCAGATTTTGCAATTTTTGCTGCATTATCGTATCCTATTTTAGGCGCTAGGGCTGTAACTAACATTAATGAATTGTTTAAATCATTGTTTATTTTTTCTAAATTCGCTTTAATCCCTTTGATACAAAATTTTGAAAAATTTTTTGAACTATCTGATAAAAGATCTATAGATTGAAGAATGTTATGCGCAATAAGGGGTTTAAATACATTTAACTCAAATTGTCCTTGTGAACCAGCTAGCGTTATACCTGTATGATTGCCAATAACTTTTACACAAACCATTGTGACTGCTTCACACTGAGTTGGGTTTACCTTCCCTGGCATTATTGATGAGCCTGGTTCATTTGCCGGCAATATTAGTTCTCCATATCCAGCTCTAGGACCAGAACCTAAAAAACGAATATCATTTGCAATCTTCATAAGACAAACTGCCGTTGTGTTTAAAGTACCAGAGAAATTTACGATTGCATCATGAGCTGCAAGTGCTGCAAATTTATTTTTTGCGGGATAAAATTTTGTTTTAGTTAATTTACTAATCTCTCTACAAATTTTTATATCAAAATTTTTTTTTGAATTAATCCCTGTTCCAACAGCAGTACCACCTTGAGCAAGAAAAAAAATTTCTTTTAAAGAAGTTTCAATTCTTAAAATACAATCACTTAATTGAGAGTAATAACCTGAAAATTCTTGGCCTAAAGTTAGTGGGGTTGCATCTTGAAGGTGTGTTCTACCAACTTTTACAATATTATTAAATTTGCTTATTTTTTTTTTTAATTCTTTGTTAAGATTTTTCAAAGAAGGCAATAATTTTTTTTTTGTCTCCAAAGCAATCGATATGTGCATAGCTGTTGGAAAAACATCGTTAGTTGATTGAGATTTATTAACATGGTCATTTGGATGTACAGGTTTTTTTGAGCCTTTTTTTCCACCCAAAATCTGAATTGCTCTGTTAGCGATCACCTCATTGACATTCATATTGGTCTGAGTGCCGGATCCCGTTTGCCATACTTTTAATGGAAAGTTTCCATCAAGTTTGCCTGAAATTATTTCTTTAGAAGCACTAACAATAGCGTTACAAATTTTTGGATCAATTTGTTTTTCTTTTTTATGTACTTTAGCAGCAGCAAGCTTAATGATAGCAATTGCATTGATCAATGATTTACTAACTAATATTTTTCCTATATCAAAATATTTCTTTGATCTCTCAGTTGAGGCTCCCCAATATTTATCATCATCAACATTGATGGTGCCCATACTGTCAGTTTCTTTTCTTAATTTCATTTGGATAAAGTAAAATTTATTATACATTAAAACTAATCAGAATCATATAGGAGCATTATGACAAATTTTGAAAAAGTAGGTTTATTCATGAAAACTTTTGGTCAAGAAGTAAAAGTTAAGTCAGGTTTTTCCTCAGAAAAAATTAACAAATTAAGAATAGATCTTATCGAAGAGGAGTTGGAGGAACTAAAAGAAGCAGTCAATAAAAAAGATCTAAAGGAGGCAATAGATGCTTTGACTGATATTCTTTACGTAACTTATGGTGCAGGCCATGCTTTTGGAGTAAACTTGGATAATTGTTTTGAAGAAGTTCAAAATTCTAATATGAGCAAACTTGGTAATGATGGCAAACCAATATTCAATGAGAAAGGCAAAGTAATGAAAGGGCCAAATTATTTCAAGCCAGACTTAAATAAATTTTTAAAATAGACTAGATTTTTTGAAATAAAATATCCTGATAATGCATAGTTGGAAAAATAAATTTTTTTACAACAACAAAATTTTGTTCAAAAAGTAGTTTTTTTATATCTTTAAAATTATTATTTTTATAATGATTTCCAAACTGATTTTCTATTAAAACAAATGAGATTTCTTTTAATTTCATTTGTGACCCTTTAATAACATTTAATTCAAAGCCCTCCACATCAATTTTAAGTAACGTCTTTTTTAAATTTACCTCTTTGAAAATATTGTCAATAGTATTTGTTTGTGTCTCATGTTCTTCTACAAAATTTGTTTTTGAGAAAGTCAAAAAATTTTTGATTTTAAGGTATAACGATTTATCATTGAACTCTGCTAAAGAGGATGTCATACTGAGTTTATTTACCTGTAATTTTTTATTTGAAACCTCTTTATCCACCGCACAATTGAACAAAACTATTTTGCTATTTTTAGAGAATTTTTTATTTAGTTCATTAAAGATATCCTTTTGAGGTTCAAAAGCATAAAATGAATTAATTTTTTCAATTTTTAGCATTTTTTCAAGAAATTCTCCTTTATGAGCACCTACATCAATAATCTTATTTATGTTTAATTTTAAAAGATACTTCAGAATCCGTTTATGGTGAAAGGAGCTTAATGGATTAAATATATTTTCAATTATTGGCATTTACAATTAATTAAGTTTTTCAAATAGATTACAAATAGATGAATTTTTTTTCTCGTCAAATTTCTTTAAGTAAAAATGAGTTAAATCTGGACTTTTATAGATATAAGATAGAATTGCTGACTTTATTAAATCTCTATCACTTAATTTTGATACATTTAGAATATGACGAATGAATAATGCATCTGACCAAATACACTGACTCCCAAAATTTTTGTTTTGATTCAATATAACAGGTTTTAAAGATCTTGTGCCAAATCCTAAAAATTTATGAAGCATGAAATCTTGTTTTTTTAAAAACGAGCTTACATCCCCAAATAATGGCTGGTTAATATATTGTTCAACAAATTCCACTTCACTAACAATCATTAAAGTTTTTTCTAAAGTCCTTTTGGCACCTTTAAAAACATCTAACTCTGCACCTTGTATATCAATTTTTATAAAATCGACACACCCAACTAAATCATGGCTGTTTGAAAATTCATCAAGGCTAATAGTTTCAACTTCAGAAACATTTTTAAAGTAAGCTATATTTAAACTGTTATACAATTCTAAAAACTTTTGATTAGGTTTGTATAATGAGCTACAAACAGGCATGTAAGTTTCATAAAATTTTCTAATCTCTTTTTTTTCACCAAGCGCTATTGGAAAAAATTTCATACCTTTTTTACAGGTCCTGTTCAATTTTTCACATTCCTCTTTGTCCACTTCAAAAGCGTATATTTTTGAACCAGGGAAATGATCTAATAACGTATGAAAGATTTCTTTAAATTCACCATAGGGATGAGCACCAATTTCTATTATATTAAACTTTAAGTCACTATCAAATTTTTTTATTATTTCAAAAAAGCTCTCAAGTTTTTTTAATTCACTCATTTTTTTTCGAATTATACTTTATGTACAACGACACTTAATTCACTATTAGCAGAAAATAAGGACTTTTGGAAACCTTTTTATTTTATTAATATAAATAAAAAATTAAAATGAACATTTTTAAAAAAATTTTAAATTACCTTAACATCATAATTTCATTATTATTTCTATCTTATTTATTTTATAAATCAGAAATTATTTTTGAAGGAACCAATAGAGAGTATTATGTTAAATATTATTTATTAGGTTTTTTATACGCGACTTTTTCAATATTAGTTTTAAACTTAAATAAAAATATTAAAATTATTTTTAATTTATCTGTAATTTCTGTTCTAATTTCTCTCTACTTTTTCGAATTCTATTTAAAAAAAAAAGATAACGATAAGATTTCAAATCTAAATATTAAAAAAGAAAGATATAAAATAATATCCGGAAAAGATTGGGATACGCGTAATCAATATCAGGTTTATAAGGATTTATTAAGGTCTAACCCAGATGTAGTACCTTATTTTCATGCAAGTAGGTTGAGTTTAAAAGAAGATATTAAAATTCACTCATTAAGTGGAGTATCAAATTCATTAACAGTCTTTTGTAACGAAAATGGTTATTACTCAGTAAATTTAAGTGATAGATATGGTTTTAATAATCCTGATGAAGAGTGGGATAAAAACATAATTGATTACGTATTCGTTGGGGATTCATTTACTCAAGGATATTGCGTTAATAGACCACATGATATTCCGTCAGTGGTCAGAAGTAATTACAATAAAAATGTTTTGAATTTGGGTTATGGAGGAAATGGACCATTAATAGAGTACGCTACTCTGAGAGAATACTTACCAAAAAAAGTAAAAAAAATTGTGTTTATGTATTTTGAAGAAAATGATTTTGATGATTTAAGCAATGAACTTAGTGATAATATACTTACAAAATATATTAACGATGAAAATTTTGATCAAAGTCTTAAAGAAAAGCAAAAATTAATTGATTATGAAAAAAGGAAACAAATTCTCATTAGGTCAGAGGGTGATAAATATGAATTTTTTAAACTTAGAAAAACAAGACAAGTAATAAAAGATATTATTTATAAAAAGAAAAATAAAAAAAATTTAAATTTAAATGACAACTATAAACTAGAAAAACTAGAGAAAATTTTGTTTTTGTCAAAAAAATTAGCTTTAGAGAGAAAATCAGATTTTTATTTTGTGTATTTGCCATCTCGTATTTATTATTTTAAAGATAATCGTTTTCCAGAGAAATCATTATATTTTGATCAAATAAAGTCTATAGCTGAAAAATTGAATATAAATTTTATTGATATTCACAAAGAAGTATTTGAAAAAGAAAAAAATCCAAAAAAACTTTTCCCGTTTGAAATGCTTGCTCATTACAATGAAGAAGGTTATAAAAAAGTTGCTGAAACAATTTATAAATTTACTAAAGATTAAAACTTACTATGTTGTTCAAATACCCTCTTTTAGAAAATGCATTCTCTAATGAGGACATAGACTCAGCAATAAAAGTTGTAAAAAGTCGAAGAATAACAATGTCTCAAAAAACCGTTGAGTTTGAAAAAAAATTTTCAGATTTTATTAAATCCAAGTACTGCTTAATGGTTAACTCAGGATCTTCTGCAAATCTTTTAGCTTTTTTTACTTTAGTAAATCCAATGAAAAAAAATAGGCTGAGAACAGGCGATGAGTGTCTTATCCCCGCCCTTTGTTGGTCAACATCTTTATGGCCAATTATCCAAGCAGGATTGAAACCAAAATTTATTGATGTAGATTTAAAGACCTTTTCTCCAAGTTTCGAAATAATTAAAAAAAATATTACAAAAAAAACAAAGGCGATAATGTTGATTAATGTTTTGGGGAACTGTTCGGAAATTGACAAAATAAAAAATTTTGCAAGAAAAAAAAAAATTTATTTAATCGAAGATAATTGTGAATCATTAGGTTCTATTTATAAAGGAAAAAATCTTGGAACATTTGGTGACTTTTCAACGTTTTCATTTTATTATTCACATCAGTTAACTGCTGGTGAGGGTGGAATGATAGTTTGTAACAATAAATCAGATTATAAAATTTTACAATCATTAAGAGCTCATGGATGGGATAGAGAAATTTCCAAAAAAAAAAATACATTTAATTTTATAAATCAAGGTTTTAATTTAAGACCATTAGATATATCTGCATCTATAGCAATGAGCCAACTTAAAAGATTAAAAAAAATGATTAAAATTAGAAAATTTAACCGCGATATGATTATAAAACTTTTAAAAAAATCTCCAAAATGGGATAATCAATTTACCTTTTTTGAGTCTAGCAGATATTTGAGTCCAAGTTGGTTTAGTATTCCATTATTAATTAATAAAAAATATTTGAAATTCAAAAACACTTTTTTAAAAAAATTAGAAAAAAATAGAATTGAAACAAGGCCAATAATAAGCGGCAATTTTATAAATCAGCCTGCAATAAAATTACATAAATTAAAATTTAACAAAAATAACTTTAAAATTTCTCAAGAAATTGAAGATAGGGGTTTTTTTATTGGTTTACCGACCAAAAAAATTAGATCAAAAGATTTTAAAAAGTTAACAGATTATCTTCTAGATTTTTATTAAAATGTACAGATGTGGAATTACAGGCCATTCAGGAATATTAGGCAAATCTATTCAAAGAAATTTAAATTTTAATTACATAAGATTTAATGGAGATATAACAAAAAAAAAAGAAGTTGAAAAATGGATTTCAAAAAATAAATTTGATTATTTAATTCATCTAGCTGCCATTGTACCTACATCTATTGTAGAAAAAAATTTTTTAAGATCTAAGAGGGTAAATTATATTGGTACAAAAAATTTGATTAACTCTTTAGTAAAATTCCGCAAAGATTTAAAATTTTTTTTCTTTTCATCAACATCTCATGTCTATAATTCAAAGAATAAATTTTTTAAACTCAATGAAAAAAGTACCCCAAAACCTTATAGTAAATACGGAAAAACAAAATTATTAGCAGAGAATTATATTAAGAAAAAATTAAAGAGGGTTAAGATAAAATATTGTATAGGAAGAATATTCAGTTTTACACATAGGAATCAAGATACTTCTTTTGTTGTTCCAAATTTATACAAAAGGATTAAAAAATCAAAAGGTAAAAAAAAAGCTTTAAAAAATTTAAATCATTTTAGAGATTTTATTTCAGTCAATGACATCTGTAACGCTATTGAATTGATCATAAAAAAAGAAGTTACAGGTGTAATCAATATAGGAACAGGAAAAAAAATTCAGTTAGCAAAAATTGCACATTTTTTTGCTAAAAAATTTAAAGTAAGATTAATTATACAACCAAATAAGAATCCTACGTATTTAATTTCTAACAATGATAAGCTAAAAAGAAATGGCTGGAAATCAAAAGAAGATTTTTTCAAAGAGCTTAAAATGTTTAAATGACTAAGGTTGCTATTATCATACCTGCGTACAATGAAAGTGAAAATTTAGAAAAATTAGTTGATAAGATCAATGACAATTTAAATAATGTAAAAATATTTATTGTTGATGACTCAAAGACAAATGAGAGTGAACATTTGTTAAGAAATAAAAAAAATGTACGCTTTTATTATAGAGGTGAAAAACTTGGAAGAGGCTCTGCTGTTCTATTTGGTTTTAAACAAAGTTTGAGAGAAAATTTTGATTTATATGTTGAAATGGATGCTGACTTTTCACATGAACCCAGCGAATTAAAAGAAAAAGTTAATTTTTTTTTAAAAAACAATTTAGATCTTTTGATAGCCAGTAGATATTTGAGTAAAAGTAAAATAATTAATTGGAGTTTTTCTAGAAAAATTTTTTCAAAGATGTCAAATTTTTTAGCTAGAAAACTCCTAAAAATACCTGTGAGTGATTATACAAATGGTTATAGATTTTACTCTGAAAAAGCAGCAAAACTTGTAACCAAAGAGTGTGGTAAAATTGGGGATGGTTTTATAGTTTTGTCTGAAATTCTTTTAACAATAAAATTAAATGGTTTAAAAATTGGAGAAACAGATACAATTTTTGTTAACAGAACTAGAGGTGAAAGTTCTGTTAATATTAAATTAATTTTTTTTTCTTTGGTAGGATTACTTAAGCTATTTTTAATTAAAATTAAAAAATCATGAAATTACCCAATAAAAAATATATTTGGTTGCTGCCTTTATCTATAATTCTTTTTAAATGGATACTAATTTTTTATACTTATAAAGATTTCGATTTTGACACAAAAATTTTTGCAAATTTTAATGATCTAGCCTATTTTCCATTTATAGTTTCTTTATCAGATTTTAATTTAGCCCCAGCTTACAGTGATTACTTCAAACCAACACATCTTATAACATTTCCATTAGCATCTACTATTGTGCATTCTATTTTTTATAAAATATTTGGGATTGCAAGTTATGTGTTTTTAGAAATATTTTTTGTCATTGCTGCATATTTCTTAATTTATTTTTTTGCAAAAACAACAAAAGTTAACGATAACACAGCAGTACTTGGGACTTTATTTTTTTTTTCTTTCCCTGTTTTTTTAGAATATTTAAGTATTTTTGAAACTAGTAACTTTTTTTTACATATCAAAGATCAGATTTTTAACTATCATTTATTCGAATTTAGATATCCTAGGCCGTTAGTAAGTAATTTATTTTTTTATGGCTTTTTGATTTTTCTTTTAAAATTTTACAATTCTAATAATCCAACAAAATTAAATTATGTTTTTTTAAGTATTTTATTATCCTTAATACTGCAAAGTTTTATTTATCTTTTTATTTTAAGCAGTTTATCTTTTGGTACATTTTTATTTATTAAAATTATTAAAGACAAAGACTTTATACAAAAAAATATCAAAAATTTTACTATTTTCATCCTAATATTTATATTTTTTAGTTTACCATTTTTTTTTCAATTGTTATTAGCTGAGGCGGACTATAGTGCGAGAATGGGGCTTTTTCCTATAGACATCAATATTAAAAAAAACCTTTTAATAAAAACTTTTCATCATTTTTTAAATCTAAAATATCTAATTTTAGTGTTTATCTTTATAATTTTTTATTTCATATTTAAAAAACTAGATTCACAGTCTTTCAAAAGTTATAAATTTTATTTAATTATTTTTTTATATTCTGTGTTTGCCCCATTTATATTTATAACAATTTCTCCTTATTTAATTTGGTTTAAGCATTTTTTTGATGTAAAAAATTTGATTTTTTTAATAGGTATCTTTTTAATTTTCATTTTTATAATTGATTTAATTATCAGGAGGTTAGAATTTAAAAAATGGTTTTTTAGTTTAATTTTTGTTTTTTTATTGATTATAAATTCAATTCAATATTATAATTTGATTAATAAAAATAATTTTCTAAATAATGATTATCTTAATGATTTTGAAGAAATAATTCATACAAATAAATTTTTAGATACTGAAGACAAAATTAATATTTTTTCTAATTCCAAATTAATTAATAATTATTATACTCATAAAAATCAAAATATCCTATTTCCCAACGGTTTTCATGTTTCTTTGAATGACAATCAATTAGAAATTTTAATGATTAATTCTTTTAAGGCTGTGGGATTCAATCAATCAAATTTTAAAAACTTTATTCAAAACAAAATTAATTGGAGATCTGAAAATAAGATAGGTCAAATAACCGGTTATAAGTATCAATTTAATTCTTTTTATACCTATTTCGACATTGAGAACTATGGAGAAAATGAGATTAAATTTTTGAAACAAAATAAAATTTTTCTGTCAGAGTCGATAGCTTTGTCAGAAAATGAGATTAAAAAACTTTCAACTAAATTTCAAAATCATAAAGTTATACCAGAAATAAAGCCAAACGTGGTGATTTTTGATAAAAGAGAAAACTACTTTGATTTTACTGTCTCGGATGATTATTCAGAAATAATTAACAATAAATCTTTTGTTTTATACAGTTTAAAAAAATAGACGTTTTATTAAAATAAATAATATGAGGGGCGTTCTGTTGCTAGGTGCCCCAAACCCCGTAAAACTTAAGCGCCGAAAAAAGCTGCTATAGCTACACCTACAATTATTATTTCGATCATTACTGGAATTTTATATTACAAAGACAAATAAAAATTTTTTTTTTGACATTTATTAACAGAATTTTAAGGGGCGTTCTGTTGCCAGGTGCCCCAAAACCCCGTCACTTAATTAATAAATTAATTAAGCAGCAAGAGCAAATTTATCATTTGCAATTATAAATAGCCCGTTACGGTGGAACAATTCCGAACGAAAAAATAGCCTTTAGACATCCGTCGATCCTAGTTCACCCCCGTAAGTTGTAAATGGTGGAGGTGGTGGGTACTGCCCCCACGTCCGTAATGTTTATTACGAAATTCGTTTATCGTCATAGTTGGAAAACCAACAC
>MDSW01078369.1_pt1 | contig 11764 bp, 9 predicted proteins | sample 811171 | NCBI WGS metagenome assembly MDSW01 (sample SAMN05326641, study PRJNA326480) | marine metagenome | isolation source: seawater | place: Atlantic Ocean: North West | collected 2012
CCATCAATCCAAGATTTACATTGCCCCAGCACTTGCAGTTTCCAATTTTTTGGATTATGATGATTATTTCCATTAAGCTTTCCGTTCTCAATCCAATCTTTTAGCCATTTCTCATGTTCTTGCATTGGCAAATACCAATGAGAGGTTTCTTTTTTAACAGGAGTCAAACCACTTAAAGTAGATTTTGGATTAATAAGTTCATCTGGGCTTAGAGTTGAGCCACATTTCTCACATTGATCACCATAAGCCCCATCAGCGTTACATTTTGGACATTCGCCTGAAATATATCTGTCTGCTAAAAACTGCTTATTTTTTTCATCATAAAATTGCTTTGACGTATTCTTTTTAAAGGCATCCTTTTTTTCTAGGTTTTTGAAAAATTCTTGTGCAGTTTCATGATGTATTTTTTCTGAAGTTCTATCATAAATACTGAAATCTATACCAAAATCAGCAAATGTCTTTTTGTTTAAAACATGATATTTATCTATAATTTCTTTTGGAGTAACGCCATCTTTTTTTGCTTGCAAAGTAATAGCCGCACCATGTTCATCAGAACCACAAATAAATATAACATCTTGTTTTTTTGCTTTTAAATATCTGACATATATATCTGCTGGCAAATAAGCTCCTGCAATATGCCCGATATGTATTGGCCCATTTGCATAAAGCAATGCAGATGTAACTATGTGTCTTTTTGGGCTCATTTTTGTTAGAAAGAATTATTTTCGCAAAGATAAGTTTAATTAGTAAAAATGAGAACTCCTGAAAAATTAAAAAAAGGAAATAAGATTGGCATTGTCTCTACTGCTAGAAAAATATCGTTAGCAGAGTTAGAGTTTGCAATACATATATTAAAGAGTTGGGGGCTTGAAGTTGTGCTTAGTAAGAATTTATTAAATGAAGACAATCAGTTCTCCGGCACAGAAACACAAAGAACTTCTGATTTGCAGAATATGATTAATGACGAAAGTATTAAAGCAATATTGTGTGCAAGAGGCGGGTATGGAACAGTACAGATTATAGATAATATTGATTTTTCAGAATTTAAAAGGGATCCTAAATGGATTGTTGGCTATAGTGATATCACCGTGTTACATTCTCATTTATATAATTTAGGTGTTGCAACATTGCATGCGACTATGCCAATAAATTTTAGAACAAATACTGTCGAGAGCTTAGAGTCTTTAAAGAGCTGCCTATTCGGTAATAATTATATCATTGAATGTAATTCACATAAATTTAATAATTATGGAAAAGTAGAAGGTGAAATTGTAGGAGGTAATCTCTCAGTTTTATATTCGTTATTAGGGTCAAGTTCAGATATAGATACAGATGGTAAAATTTTATTTATTGAGGATTTAGACGAGTACTTATATCATATTGATAGAATGATGATGAACCTAAAAAGGAATAGAAAATTTGATAATTTAATAGGTTTAATTGTTGGCGATATGAGAGATATGAATGACAATATTATTGCCTACGGTAAAACAGCAGAAGAGATAATTTTAGATTTTGTAAAAGATTATAGCTTCCCTATTTGTTTTGGATTCTATGCAGGACATATAAAGGATAATAGATCTATAAAATTTGGAGTAAATTCGGTATTAGAGATTAATAAGAATGGCGTATTTTTGTCACAATAGATAAAATAGACAAACGCTAATAATCTTGAATTTTTTGTTTATTCTATAGATAATTCTCGATAAAATAAATTATTTTTTTAAAACAGTTGGAACCTTAAAATAATCCGAATCTTTTTGAGGAGCATTTTTAAGTGCTTCTTTTTGAGAGATTTTAGTAAGAAAATTATCTTCTCGTAAAATATTTTTTTCTTCGCTTAAATATATAAGAGGCTCAACTCCTTCAGTATCTATTTCAGATAACTTATTGATAAAATGAATAATTTTTTTTAAATCTTTTTTCATTTTTTGTTTTGAAGAAGTATCAAATTGTAATTTAGCTAATCTTGCTAAATTAGTTATAAGTTCATCTGTAATAATATTTTTGTTATTCATAATTATTTAATTGTTCAAAAATAGTATTGTAAACTGAAGTATTCAAATTTTCGATGCTATTTTCGGAAAAACTATTAGGATCTATAGGAGCATGTATCTTAACCCGAACAACTCCCGGCCGGCCTTTAAAGTATTCTTTAGGAAAAACTTTTTTGTTATCAGGAAGAGTAATTGGAATAATCTTAATATTTTTCTCAATTGCTAAACGAAAAGGACCATTTTTAAATTTTTTCAACAGTACATTCTTTGTAGGAATTCCTCCCTCAGGAAAGATACACATGTTTAATCCTTTTTTGAGTTTTTCGCCTGCTTTTATAAATGCACTATAAGAATCTCTCTTATTAGATCGATCTACTACAACACTATTATTCCGAAAGAAGTAACCAAATATTGGAATTTTCGAAAGTTCTACTTTTCCCATATACTGAACAGGCTTAGGCAGCACCGCTAGAATAAAAGGAATATCTAGAGTAGAGACATGATTGGGGCAAAATATATATTGTTCAGAGTTATTGAGTGTTGTTTCCCATTCTATTTTTGGAAAAATAAAAGACAGATAGATAGTTAGCTTAGACCAATAACGAGTAATTTTAGCTACATATATTTCATTTTTAATAATTGCTGTAAAGAAAAATAAGAAAGGAGTAAAAGCGATAAAGACTATTAAAAATATAATAAAGAACCATAATCTCCAAAGGGAGCTTAAAAGATAACCGATCCATTTCATTTTGCAAAGATAAAAATCCTATTTTTACCATCTGAACATATTACTATTAAGAATGGCAAGAATATTAACAGGAATACAAAGTACAGGAAGCCCTCATCTAGGAAATTTATTAGGAGCAATTATTCCAGCAATTAAACTTTCAAGATTAGAAAAGAATGAGAGTCTGTTTTTTATTGCTGATCTTCATTCTTTTACTAGTCTTAGAGATCCAGATCAGTTAAGAGAGAATACTTATGCTACTGCTGCTGCTTGGCTTGCTTTTGGTTTTGACACAGAAAATAATATGTTTTATAGACAGTCGGATGTCCCTCAGGTATGTGAATTAACATGGTATTTAAGTTGTTTTTCTCCTTTTCAGAGGCTACAATTAGCACATTCGTTTAAGGATAAATCTGAAAAATTAGCAGAAGTTAACACAGGCTTATTTACTTATCCTGTTCTGATGGCGGCAGATATTTTATTATATGATGCAGAAATTGTTCCTGTAGGAAAAGATCAGTTACAGCATCTTGAGATTACTCGTGATATTGCTTCACGATTTAATTATAAATACCCAAATACTTTTGTTTTGCCTGAAGCTAAGGTAGATGAAAAGATGATGCTTATTCCTGGTGTAGATGGGAATAAAATGAGCAAGTCATATAATAATTGTATTGATATTTTCTTAGATGATAAAAAATTAAGAAAACAAATAATGCAAATACAAACAGATAGTATTCCAATAGAAGATCCAAAAGATGCTCTTAATTGTAATGTATTTAAAATATATAATTTGTTAGCAACTGAGAAACAGTCTGCAAATTTAAAAACAAAATATAGCAGAGGAGGCTATGGATATGGACATGCTAAGCAAGAATTATTTCAGTTGATATGTGAAAAGTTCTCTGCAGAACGTAAAAAGTTTAATTATTTGATGACAAATAAAGAAGTTATCGATTTAGAACTTCAAAAAGGAGCAGAAAAAGCACAAGTGATTGCAGGAAAAGTTCTGGAAAGGGTTAGAAAGAATATAGGATATTAAGTCGCCCTCTTTTATAGCGTTAAAATTTGATTAAGTTATCTAGATTTATATTTCTTGAATAGTTCTGTCTGGTGGTTGTTGAGGTCAATAGAAACCCCTTTAATATAAGCTTTTTCTATATTGTTGCTTCTGATATCTAGAGCATCTCCACTACTAATAAAGAAAGTAGCGTCTTTACCTTGTTCAATAGACCCACAATAGTTATCTATGCCTAAAATTTTTGCAGAGTTTAAAGTAATACTACTAATTGCATCTTCATAGTCTAATCCATAAGCAACTGCTGTTCCTGCAGTGAAAGGTAAATTTCTAGCTCCCATGGCTTCCATATCTCCAGCATAACTTAGACAGAACAAAATTCCAGCTTCTTTTAGTTTTGCAGGTTGCGTAAAAGGGCCATCTATTGCACTGTCTTCTTTATCTGGAAGTCGATGAATTCGATTAAGGATAAGGGAGATGTTATTTTCTTTTAATTTCTCAATAATATTAAGAGCATCTTCTCCACCTACAATAACTATCTTTTTGATTTTAAATTCAACTCCAAAATCAATCCCATTAATCATATCAGTTGTGTTATTTGCATGTATGTATAGTGTTTTTTCTCCATTGAATAATCCTTTCATGCTTTCCATTCTTAAATCTATTATATTAGAGCTATTAGTATATGCAGCAGCTTTTTTAAATAAAGCAGTTAGAGTATTAATTTTTTCAGTATATTTTTTATTCTCTTTTGCTTCTCCAGGCTCTGCCCACCACCCAGTTTTATAGAAAGAAGAAGGCCAGTTTAGATGTATTCCGTCATCTGATCTTAGTACTGCATCTTCCCACCCCCATCCGTCTAAATGCATTATTGATGACTGCCCTGAAATCAGTCCACCTCTAGGGGTAACTTGCGCAATTAGAATCCCATTGCTTCTTACTGTTCGAGTAATTTTAGATTCGGCGTTATATGCAATTAAAGATCTTGTATTGGGATTAATAGAGCCTGTTTCTTCATAGTCATTTGAGGCCCGAACAGCATCAATTTCAGTGATTCCTAGTGTAGTGTTGGGAACAATAAAACCAGGATAGATGTGTTTGTTATATAATCGATAAATAGTGTCAAATGCATTAGGGTCAATACGAATCATGGAAGCATTAGCTACTATATCAATTTTCCCGTTTAGAATACTAATTACAGAATTTTCAATTTTTTGACCATTCCCTAAATGAGCAGTTGCTCCAAGAAATAAGGTTGGTTTTTGAGCTGGAGTAAATTTTGCTATAACAAGAAATAATAGCAAGAGAGTTAAATATTTTTTATTCATCATGTTTAGTATCGCAGTGGTATAGTTTTTCTTTGATTGGCTGAGGATTTTGTTTTGGTCCTGTATCTTTATTAGCGCTCATTTTTTGGATGATTCGCATACGTTCTAATCTATCACGTTCTCTTAATTTTTTGTCATTTTGAATATCAAACATAAGTTTTCCGTCAACATAAGTTTGGATTACTTTTGAATAAATAGATAGAGGATTGCCTGTCCATAGTACAATATCAGCATCTTTTCCAATTTTCACACTTCCCATTCGTTTATCTAAGTGTAAAAGTTTTGCAGGATTAAGAGTAACCATTTTCCAAGCTTCTTCTTCAGAACAATCTCCATATTTTATCGCTTTTGCAGCTTCTTGGTTTAATCTTCTCCCCATTTCAGCATCATCTGAATTGATTGCCGTTAATACGCCTGCATTATTAAGAAGAGCAGCATTATAAGGAATAGCATCATTAACTTCAAATTTATAAGCCCACCAATCTGAGAAAGTAGATCCTCCGGCTCCATGTTTTCTCATTTTTTCTGCTAGCTTATAACCCTCTAGTATATGGGTAAAAGTATTAACAGTAAATCCCATTGAGTCTCCAACATGCATTAGCATATTTATTTCTGATTGTATGTATGAGTGACATGTAATAAATCGCTCAGAATTTAATATTTCAACCAATGAATTTAGCTCTAGATCTTCTCTTGGGGGTGTTTTTTTTCTTTTTTCTCTTTTTGGCAGTTGATTAAATTTGTCCCAAGATTTTTGATATTCTTTTGCCCTATAAAAGGCATCATAAAAAACTTGTTCTACTCCCATCCTAGTTTGAGGAAATCTAATGCGCTCAAAATCACCCCAGTTGCTTTGTTTTACATTTTCACCTAGAGCAAATTTAATGAATGGAGCAGCATTTTCTACTTTCATTTCTTCAGCTGAACTTCCCCATCTTAATTTAATAATAGCAGATTGCCCACCTATTGGATTAGCAGATCCATGTAAAAGTTGTGAAGTAGTAACCCCTCCTGCAAGTTGCCTGTAGATATTACGATCAGTTGGATTAATAACATCTCCTATACGTACTTCTGCAGTTACTGACTGACTTGCCTCATTAACACCTTTGCTTATTGCAATATGAGAGTGTTCATCAATTATTCCACAAGTAAGATGTTTGTTAGTAGCATTAATTTGAGTAATCTTAATAGTTTTTGGGAATATTTCTAGTTCATTTAATTGATTTCCAATAGCAATAATTTTTCCGTTTTGAATAGCAACATCTGTATTGGGTAAAATCCCTTCTTTTTCATTTGTCCATACAGTTGCATTTCTAAAAATAATATTCTTGTGCTGAGGAAATTCTTCAAAACCATATGATTTATTTGGGAGCCAAATAGAAGGAAAGGAATGAGGCATCTCTAATTTAAAGGGAGTTGTATTTTCTGAATAGAGAGAATCTCTTTGCATTTTAATGAGATAATATAGACCTATACTATCTTGGTATCGACCAATAATTTTATCATCACGAAATTTTCCTGAGAATCTAAACGTTCCATTTGTATTATTAATTATAATATTATCTCCTTTTAGCTTTGTCTTAAGAGGTAGAGAATCTAAAGCATATATGATAGCTTCTGGTTTGTCTTTACTGCCTTGAATTGAAACAAGACTATTTTTAAATTCAGAATTTTTAAAATTATAATACCCTCTAACATCAATATTTTTTCCTGTATTAATGATATGACGCTCTCCTGCTGTCCAGTTTTCATAGATCTCACCATTTTCAAATATGTCTTTTGATGCAATAAAGAAGTTAGCTAGCTTTCCTTTGCTTAAGCTCCCAATCGAATTCTCCATTTTAAGAACTTCTGCAGGGACAGTAGTTAAAGACGCTAGAGCACGTTGTTTAGATAGCCCATTTTTAACAGCTAAACGTAGATTGCTAAGAAAGGTATCTTCTTTATCAATATTTGCAGATGTAATGCAAAAGGTAATATTATTTTTCTCAAGTATTGCTGGATTGAATGGGGCAGTTTCCCAATCTTTTAATTTATTTAAGCTGACCCATTCTGCTTTTTCAGGATCACTAATATCATATGCATTAGGAAAATTAAGAGGGATGATTATTGGAGATTTACTATTAGCAAGATCCTTAATTCTGCTATATTCTTTTCCATTTCCTTTGACAATAAAGTCAATTTCAAATTCATTAGCAATTTTATAAACTCTACTATAGTCCAGTTCATTGTTAATTATAAAAATATGAGGCAGATTTCTTTGGTTATTAAATGCATCATAAGAAAGGTTAGTTTGTTCGTTTTGTTGCCGATACCATTCTGCATCTAAGAATGTTTGTCGAATTAGCGCAATACTCCCCATTAATGATGTAGGATTTTTTTGTGTTGAAGTCCCTTTCTTGAAAGATAAGAAACTTGCCGCTTCTTGTAGAATAATATTTTCTTGTTCAGTTTTTTTAGAAAGTGAAACTAAGCATCCCGTACCTCTCAATATCCCATCTTGAGCGTGAGTAAGCACTAGTCCAAATCCGTTTTTCAGATAAGGGATGGCAGCAGTCGTATTATTTGTAAATTGATCATGAGAATTAACTTCAGGATGAATAGCTTCATTCCAGTGGAATGCCCCATCTTTTTTGCTTTTGTATTGAGGGTTGTAATAATGTGCCCCCTTCTTTTTTGTTTTAGGAAGACCATATTTTGTATATAAATCAATAAATGAAGGATAAATAAAGTCCCCATTTAAGTCATAAATAATTGCTCCTTTTGGAATAAAAGTTGTAGCTCCAATGTCAATAATTTTATTTCCTTGGATGAGCAAGGTCCCATTAGAGATTTTGTTATTTGGATCTATAACAATATGTGCATTAGTAAATGCATAAATAGGCTCAAAGTTTTTCGCCACCCCATTGACAGGAAAAGTTTCTTGGCTTAAAATAGGTAGATAGTAAAGGAAAGTTAGAAACAGGGTAAATAATATCTTCATTGAAAGTATAAATAAAGCTGTGAAATTACCAAAATTTTATTAAATAAATTTGTTTCTTTGTACTTAAGAAATTCACTAATTAAATTTTATAATAATGAAAACACATCAGGCAAATCTTATTAATTCATTAACATTAATTATTATCGGTTTATGGGGTTATTTTGATGTTAGTAATTGGAGTTTTACAACTATTTTGGCATTTGAAGAATGGACAGCCTTAATTCCTGTTTTTTTTGGTATAATTTTATATTTATGTACTAATGGGATTAAGAATGAGAATAAATTAATTGCGCATATTGCAGTATTTTTCACACTATTAATTTTTATTGCACTAGCATTTAAGAGACTTCCAATTTCTATAGAACAAGGTGGAATCGGATTGTTGCGTGTTATAGCAATGACTTTAACATCTTTACTAGCTTTCATTGTGTTTTTAAGGAGTTTTATTCAGGCTAGAAAGAAGAAATAGTATTTTATTTAATGGAGAAGGCTATTCTGATAGGTTTAATCACACCTGATTTAAAACAAGAAAATGCATATGATTATTTAAAAGAGTTAGCCTTTTTAGCAAAGACTGCTGGAGCAGAACCTATTCGTAACTTCACTCAAAGATTAGCACACCCTGACAACAAGACTTTTATAGGTAAAGGAAAGATTGAAGAAGTTAAAATCTTCATAGAAGAACATACAGTTTCATTAATCATATTTGATGATGATTTAACTCCTTCTCAGATAAGAAATCTAGATAAGATATTTGGGGATAAGTGTAAGATTTTAGATAGAAGTAGTTTGATATTAGATATTTTTGCTAGTAGAGCAAAAACTGCTCAAGCAAGAACACAAGTAGAGCTTGCGCAATACCAGTATTTATTGCCAAGACTTACTAGAATGTGGACTCACCTTGAACGTCAGAAAGGAGGTATTGGGATGAGAGGTCCTGGAGAAACTCAGATTGAGACAGATAGAAGAATTATTAAGGATAAAATAACGTTGCTTAAAAAGAAGTTAGATAAGATCGATAAGCAATCCTTAACAAGAAGAAAAGGAAGAGAACATTTAATTAGAGTAGCATTAGTAGGATATACTAATGCAGGGAAATCTACATTAATGAATGTTTTAGCAAAATCAGAAGTCTTTGCTGAGAACAAGTTGTTTGCTACTTTAGACACTACTGTTCGTAAGGTGGTGATTGGGAATCTCCCTTTTTTATTAACAGATACAGTTGGTTTTATACGTAAATTACCACATCAGTTAGTTGAAAGCTTTAAGTCTACTTTGGATGAGGTGCGTGAGTCTGATTTATTATTACATATAGTAGACATATCAAACCATAATTTTAATGATCAGATAGAGACTGTAAATAAAACAATTATAGAGCTTGGAGTAATTGATAAGCCTATTTTGGTAGTATTTAATAAAATTGATGCTTATAAGTTTATTGTAAAAGATGATGATGATTTGACGCCTAGAAATTCTGAAAATATCTCTTTAAATGAGTTGAAGCAGACATGGATGGGAAAATTAGACCACCAGAGTATATTTATTTCAGCATTAAATAAAACACATTTAACTGAACTGAGAGAGTTATTATATGATAAAATCAGAAAATTACATGAGGTAAGATATCCGTATAATAATTTCTTATATTAATCAAAAGATTGTAAATCAGATAGTTTTTTATAATGTCCATTTTGCTTTATCAATTCTTCATGATTTCCTCTTTCTACAATCGCTCCGTTATCTAAGACTAATATTTCATCAGCATTTTGGATAGTTGAGAGTCTATGAGCAATCACTAGAGATGTTCTTGAATGCATTAATTTGTCTAAAGCTTCTTGTACTAGACGTTCAGATTCAGTATCTAAAGAAGAAGTAGCTTCATCTAAGATTAATATTTCAGGATTTTTTAATATAGCTCTAGCGATACTTATTCTTTGTTTTTGCCCTCCTGAAAGTTTGTCCCCTCTATCTCCAATATTAGTATGATATCCTTTTTCTGTTTTCATAATAAAATTATGCGCGTTGGCTATTTTTGCGGCATTAATAACTTCCTCATTTTTTGCATTAATATTTCCTAAAAGAATGTTATTGAATATGGTGTCATTAAATAAAATAGACTCTTGATTTACGATGCCCATTAGTGAGCGTAGATTAGAGATAGATAGATCTTTTATATTAGTGTCATCAATGAGAATAGCCCCTTCCTTAACATCATAAAATCTAGCTAATAAATCTGCTAAAGTAGACTTTCCGCTTCCTGACTGACCAACTAAAGCAATCATTTTCCCTTTCATAATTGTAAAACTAACATCCTTGATTACTTGTTGCTTTTCGTATGCGAATGAAAGGTTATTAAATTCAATTTTCGTATTTAGAGAGTGTATCTTTTTCGGATTTTTAGTTTCAACAATTGTATTTTCAGCATCTAATATTTCATAAATTCTTTGCGCTGAGGCACTGCCTTTTTGTATGTAATAATAAGAAGTTGTTAAGGATTTGGCAGGCGGTATAATTTGAGAAAAGATAAGAATATACCCAATAAATTCTTGCGCTGTTAAACCACCATCAGCGTTGAGCACTAGTTGTCCTCCAAACCACATAACAATGACCATTACAATAGTACTTAAAAACTCGCTCATTGGAGAAGAAAGGTCTTTCTTTCTAAGTAATTTTGTCATGATTTTTTGGTAATCAATACTTTCACGTTTAAAATTATTGTTAATATGATCTTCTGCGTTAAAAGCTTTTATGATTCTTAGACCAGAGATATTCTCTTCAATAATAGAAAGTAAGATGCCCATTTTATTTTGACCTCTATCCGAAGATCGCTTTAAAGATCTTCCAATAACCCCAATTATAATACCTGTAATAGGAAATAGAATTATAACAAATGCGGTAAGTTGAGGACTAATAAATATTAAGGTCCCTAAATAAAAAATTATAGTTAAAGGATCTCTAAATAGCATTTCTAAGCAGTTCATAATAGACCACTCAATTTCTACTAAGTCAGAGGTCATACGTGCAGTTAAGTCCCCTTTTCTTTTTTCAGTAAAAAAAGAGAGAGGTAGTGAAATTACTTTTTTATGTAAATCTATACGGATGTCGTTAACTACCCCGTTACGGATAGGGGTTAAGAAATAGAGTGATAAATAACGGAACAAATTTCTTAAAAAGAAGGTAAAAAGTATTAAAATACAGATAAAAAAAAGCGCTTCTATTTGACCTTTTTCTTCAATTATAGAGCTAATAATTGCATAAAAATTTTGTTTTAACACTTCTGCATCTAAGCTTAAAGGAGGAGGGTTATAGACTTTTTCTTGCGTTTCAAATAGTATTCCTAAGAATGGAATAGCCATTGTTAATGAGAATAATGAGAATAAGATACTTAGGATATTAAAAATAATATTAAGGATAGCAAACCCTAAGTACGATTTTGCATAGCTTAAAATACGTAAGAAATAATGCATATGGCAAAGATAAGAAAGGATTCCCTATTTTTGCACTTATGGAATCAACAAGACAAAAAAAAGTATCTAGGTTATTACAAAAAGAACTTGCGTTAATTTTTCAACAGCATGCGCAAAGTATATTAACAGGAGGGATGGTTAGCGTTACTATTGTGCGTATCTCACCTGATTTAGCAGAGGCAAATATTTTTTTAAGTATATTTCCATTTAAAAATCCTGATTCTGCACTTAACATAATCAAAGG
>MDSW01139623.1_pt1 | contig 11763 bp, 11 predicted proteins | sample 811171 | NCBI WGS metagenome assembly MDSW01 (sample SAMN05326641, study PRJNA326480) | marine metagenome | isolation source: seawater | place: Atlantic Ocean: North West | collected 2012
AATCTAGACCAGCCGCGTCGTAATACTCTTATCACCAGTAACAATTCAAAATACTATGGTGTACGAATGGGGCCATGGAAACTAATTACAGGCCTTGGCAGTGGTGGGTTCACTCAACCGCGTGATATTAAGCCTGAAGATGGTGGTCCTACGGGACAGCTCTTCAATCTGGATGATGATCTTTCCGAAACCAAGAATCTCTGGCAACAACATCCTGAAATTGTAAAACAACTTCAGAAAATTCTGGCTCAAAGCAAAGAAACTGGTGAAACAAACTAATAATGAACCATCAAACCGAGCCTGAATCTGACCCATCATCAGATGGTGGCATCACAGACTCCAGTGCAAAAAAATCAACACGATTTCCCGTGAAGAAATTCGTACTATGCTTGCTTGGATTGGCTGTGGTAACTGGCATGTGGTTCTATCTTCGTGAATCCGCCAGACAACAGGAAAGGCGTAATCTTCTCGAGCTGCCTCAGGAAGATATTGAGAGTGCGAATCAAACAGATGATTCCCATCCGCTCGATCCCATCCTTAAAATAGCCTACCAATCCATTAAAAAGATTGAAGATGAGGTCGCGGACTACACCGCCGTTCTTTCTCGTCGGGAACGAATTGGTGAACAGGAGATGCCTCCCAGTACGATGGAGGTGAAAATTCGCAATCCACAAGAAGAGCAGGCATTTTCGATATACGTCAAATTTACCGAACCGGAGAATACCAGAGGGCGAGAAGTGATTTGGGTTGACGGGAAAAATGAAAACAAGATCGTAGCTCACGAAGCTGGGATACTAGGGTTTGTCCGCGTCGTTCAGGCTCCCGATAGTTTTGTGGCGATGGTAGGAAACCGGTATCCTATCACTGAAACTGGCTTACTAAGACTAATGCAAAAACTGACGCAATATGGCCTTCGCGACCGCAAATTTGGCGACTGTGAGGTCGAAATTCTTGAAGAGATTCAAGTGGCGGATGTTTCATGCACGCGTTTGCGTATCATCCATGCGGAGAAGCAAAAACCCTTTACCTTCCATATCGCGGAGATTGACATGGATATGCAACGGATGATCCCTGTCCGTTTAGCGACCTGGGACTGGCCAACGGAAGGGAAAAACCCTGCACTGATAGAAGAGTACATCTATCACAACATTAAACTTAACGTCGGGCTAAAAGATGCCGATTTCGATCCAGATAACCCTGCGTATAACTATCCCAAATAGCTGAATCACCACTGCATTGGCAAATATTCGTTCTCTAATCGATTGGTAACAATTCACAGCGAATCCACCACGAATTATATTGAAGTGATGATTGAGTGCCTTTTGGTCATCAACCGTCCACTTTTAGTTTAAAACTCAAGCGAGTTAATCTATGTCCTATTTACGACTCTTCCCCGCTTTACTTTTCGCATTCATTTTAACCGGTTGCGGTTCGGATGAGATTGAAGTCTCCGAAGAGCAATCTGCAGCTCAGACAAAAGTCGAAGCGCTCGGCGGTGGCTGGACCGGACGCGGAGCAATTTCCATCGACTTTAGTGCCGTGAGAATGTCGCAGGAGAGTAAAACTATCTCAGATGCTGATCTGGCCGTACTGGCTGAGGTCGAGAATCTTGAAATGCTCGACCTATCAGGATCTCCGATTTCTGATGCTGGTATTAAACATATTGCTGGATTAACTAAAGTTAATACTCTAAACCTGACCGGTACTCAGGTTACGGGTGAAGGGATCAAGTCAATTATTGATTTGCCCCTTTTCCAAATTGCCTACAAGAATTGCTCGGATGACATTGCTGTTGCTATCGCTGCCATACCTTCGGTCAAGATTCTTCAGCTCGACGGTCAACGTCTGACGAATGCCGGTATTGCAGCATTAGCGGAGCTCTCCGAATTACGCCAATTGACCGTGTCAGGATCACAAATCACCGACGAAGGTCTGGCAACGCTGGGAAACCTAAAGAATCTGAATGCACTCGACATCAGCAACACTGCCATTACTGATCAGGGATTGGCAGCATTAGGAGGACTATCAAGCCTCAATTCAGTCAGCCTAACTGGCACGCAGGTTTCACAAGCTGGTGTCGATAAACTCCAGCAATTGTTACCTGATACTTTTATTGATTTCCAGAATCAGGAATTTGATTTGAACCAGGGTGATCCGGGAGGTGGATTTGGAGGTCAGCCACGACGAAACCCAAACCGTCAGGCGTCAGCAGGTGACACATCTACTACTCCTTCATCAGGTAAGAGTCCTCTAGACGCTATCACTAGCTTCTTTTCCGGTGGTAATGACGAAGAAACTACCATCGAACAGGAAATACCGGAAGAGCCTGTCGAAGAGGAAGAAAAAGCGGGCGGCACATTAGGAGCGATCTTCCGTTCTCTCAATCCAGTAGACTAGTAATCTCGTAGACGAAGCAACGGAAACAAATCTCTATTTCTTCTGTTGGCTGTTGTACTCAGCCACAATCTCTGCAGCGTTTTCGTTGAAGTAGTCTCGGCATCCCGTGCAACAGACATAATACGTCTTACCATCGAAGGAAACCGGCATCGTTCCTTTTCCTCCGGACACAATACAAACGACTTCCTTGACCCCTTTACCAAACATACTCCCTTTCCGAGTAGCACCGACTTCACCTAGTCGAGTGTATAGAGCGTCTGAGATCTTACGTTCAAAGGAGACGACCATTCTCTTGCCTGCGGCTACGGTGCGGAAGGAAATACGGGACGGCAGGGTCGGCTCGGCATTCACCAACACAAGTTTTCCGCTGTCATCACGACTACCCTGCAACTCGATCTTTTCACCATCAGCGTTCAACCCGCGAGCAATATAAGTTTCATTTTCAAAAGAAACTTTAAGTTCTTTAACAAACTTACCTTTCGGGCTTTTATAGACCAGCACCGATTCCTGTTTACCGAACTTCCATTCCCAGAGGCTCTCTTCAATCCAGCCACCCGTGGTAGAGCCTCGTTTAAGCTGACCAACGCCCTTCCATTGTCCGATCAACTCCTGGATTTCCTGGAGTTCCAATTGCGGTTTGACTTTATCAAATGCGATGGCTGTGGAAAGAAAACAAGCCGTTAGCAACGTGAGACTGAGTGAGATATGTTTCATGATTCAAACACAATAATGCTGGCCGTGAAGCCATGTAAAAAATTCTTGCCGCCGACCGGACCAATTTCACCCTGAGCGAACAGGCCGGTAACAGGTATGTTCCCAAACTGGTTTGTCAGTGCAGACGCATCGTGCGACTCAACTTCGAACAACCGAGTGCCTCTTCCGTTGCAGGTAAACAACAAAGCAGCGGCACAGGGAGCTTCGACCTGACTAAGCAGTTGTTTTAATTCTATGCTGGCGGATTCCTGATCGCGAATATGAAACTGTACTGTTTGCCCAACACGTAAAAAATCCGCAACTACCACGGCTTTCTGTTCGGGATCAACGCCAACGACATTTCGAATCAGAAAATCACCCATTTGGTAGTCATCCTGATACTCGCTAACGACCCGGCCGATATGAAAGCCATTTTGCATCGCCGACTGTTCGGTGGTCGGCAGGTCGTCATAAATCCGTCTTAGTACTTCCAGAGCCGGCTTTCCTCCAAGCCCTGTGATCATATTCCCTTCCGCTGCTGTGATCACATAACGCTCACCAATAGGTCGACATCCCTGAGAAACAATCGTCCGCATTCTTACCCCACCTTGCAGTACAACAACTGCGGCGCCATTGTTGTATACCTCCGAATTAACAATAATCCTGTTTTCCCCGGGGGAATGAAATCCAGACGCCATTCCACCAACAGCCTGCAGCCTTGGATAATCCTCTTCCAAGCGATTCAGAAGTCCATCAGCCGGGAATGAAAACGGTTCTCCTACCAACAACATGATGGATTGTTCATCGATAAAAGAATCTGAATCCGCTGACCATTCATCTGGCCAACCGATAAATGTTCCTCCATCCGGAGTTCTTTCGAATGTCAGTCGCATTGAGCTGATTTGTGTGTCTGGTATTGATGCACACCAGATCGAGATCGCCGGCGTATCTTCCAGTTCAGTCTCGTCCGCCACAATGCTCTCACCGGTCCCGCCAATCATATGCTGCGGAGCCAGCTGAGTTTGTATATTCTGGACAATCTCTTCCAATTCCGACTGAAAGTGACCGGAGGCAAACACAACCACCAGATTGATGCGACCTGTTAACTGAGTACTGAGTTGCTGGCATTGATTGTCCAGATCTGCCTGCCAGTCCGTTTCGGTGATAACAGCACTAGCAAATTCGTTATGCGCCAAACCATGACCTCGTGTTGGAATAAGATTACTATTTGCGAGATGAATACTAACGTCAATATAGTAGAGGTATTAACTGTGGAATACCGTTATAGATCATCACATATTTTTGGAAGTCACAATTCAGCCATGACTATGTTTAGATTCTGTTTATTTTTTCTTGTTTTGTCGTTCTTTGTTCCGGTAAACAGTCAGGCTCAGATTGCCGAGCTACCCTGGCTCACAGACGCACAGACACCGCCTTCCGGTGAATTCAACATCGCCCCGCTAAAACACTGGCAAGCCAATCTGGATCAGGTCATCACTAATCGCAAGCAATGGCAGCGTCCGGGCTCGTTGGGAGGGAAGAGTCCTCGAGAGACCATTAAACAACGATGGCTGGATTACCTTGGCCCATTAGCCACAAGGGAGAGGATTCTGCCAAAGCTGGAAATACTCAAGAGCGAAAAAGTCGAAGCCGCTGATGGTGTGGTTGAGCGAATTTTAGTCAAGTATGAAGTTCTACCCGGCGATTTCGTCGAAGCCTATCTCCTAAAGCCACTGAAAATTAAAAGACGAGTTCCGGGAATTGTGGTTCTTCATTCAACGGTGGAGAACAGCATCGATCTGCCGGCTGGGATAAACGGACGCCCTGAAGAATTCCACGGTCTTGGAGCCGCTCAGCGAGGTATGATCGCCATTGTTCCCCGGAATTATTTATGGCCTACGAATTACGGAATCGAAGCAAAAGAAATGGCGGATCAATTTTTGGCGAAATATCCGGAGTCGAAAGGAATGGCCCGGATGCTGTATGACGCTCAGGTGGCCACAGATATTCTTGCCGCCATGCCTGAAGTTGACCAGAACCGACTGGGTTGTGTAGGTCATAGTTTAGGTGCAAAAGAAGTTCTCTATCTGGCCGCTTTCGATCAACGCATTAAAGCGACTGTGTTTAGCGAAGGTGGAATCGGTACCACCTTTTCTAACTGGAACGCCCCGTGGTATTTAGGTAAAACCATCAACAATTCATTTCATCATGATCACGAACAACTGCTGGCATTGATCGCTCCCCGGCCTTTTCTACTGATTGCCGGGGAATCAGCCGACGGCGACCGTAGTTGGCCATACGTAGCAAAAGCGATGGCTGTCTATGGGTTTTATACCCAGAAACCAGCCATCGCTTTTTATAATCATGGGACAGGTCATCCGCTAACCGGGGAAGCTGAAAAACGCAGCTATCAATGGCTCACTGAGGCACTTCAGCCAGCTTCGATCCGGTCTAAATAACGCGGCTCCTGCTTACCAGGGACCACGAATATAATACACACCAAACTGAGATGTACTGCTTGGGTACATCGGGGTCTTGAGAAACGATCGCTGACCGGCATTACCTGTCGTTGGGTTTAGACTGAACTGATGGTGAATCGGGGAAATAGTGTTCCTCGATACTCCCCAGTTAAAAACTCGCATCGTCCGAGCTGTTGGCGGCACAATGAGAGCGATTGGTGTTCCGGTAGTCTGATGCCCATACGCTCCATTCCAGGAGGATTGATTTGCGTGCTGACGTTCCCACGACTGCATCAGACGATTACGGCGACCGGCTTGAGCTTCCGATTCCAGAGAAGCTGCACTGAGGACAAGAGCCAGACAGACGCCTAGCCAGAATTTGGATTGCTTGTGCATTTGTACATTCCTAAAGGATTTCCAGCCGCACAAGCCGAGAACTTATCGATAACGAATGTAAGTTCGAGTAAATCCGGCACCGTTTGGATAGTAGTTGTGATAACTACGATTATGGCGGTACATAAACTCGTGTGGCATCAATGGTTGATATGTGTTGTAAGTATGCCCTATGATCAGCGGAACCTGCTTAGGAGCTGGGTAAATTACGGAAGGAATTCCGCCACCTTGGGTAGGACTGTAGTAATTGTAGAAGAGACGCGGGTTAGCAGGAACCTCGCCCTGGGCCTGAATTGGCGTAGCCGCCGGAGCTTGTTTCAAGACGGCAGGTTCCTGCGGAGCCATTTTAGCTTTCGATATGGTCGTTTTACGGCTAAGTTTGAGTTTTGGCCCCGCGGCTTCTACAACCACGGCAGAAAACGCAAACATGAGTGATAACACAATACCAGCAACAATCTTCGAATTAGCCATTTGGAAACTCCTTAGTTGGCCTGACTTTAAATCTGTAAGTCAGTGCGAAAAGATCCGAGCATGACAAGCCATACCCAAATCATATTAGCTCACTATTGTATGTCGGAATTTTTCCGGTTGTAGGGACAGAGGTTTGTCCACAAATCTTTTACCTTTGACCACGATTCGTACTCCAAGCCCCCTGTTTAAGAGACTCAGCTATTAAGAAACCGTGATAACCGCTATAATCGTCAATCTTTAACACTGCCATTGCTCTGGTTCATTAGAACATACGGCAGTCAACGGATTGGACGGAGTCACCGTGTTGCAAAGGGAGTGCACCACCATTGGCTAATAAAGCAAGCGGAAAAAGCAAAAGTCGACGAAGTACAGCTCAGGCGATGGCCGCCAAGCAGCGATCTATTTCAGTCAGTGAGTTTTTTGCCAAAAACCGGCATCTCTTAGGATTTGACAACCCGCGTAAGGCACTGCTAACAACTGTCAAAGAAGCTGTTGATAACTCGCTGGATGCGTGTGAAGAAGCAGGGATCGCTCCTGAAATCTGGGTCAATATTACTCAAACGGAACCAGATCGCTATCAGGTTTCGATTCAAGACAATGGGCCGGGGATTTTAAAAAAACAGATCCCACTCATTTTTGGAAAGCTCCTTTATGGATCGAAATTCCATCGATTAAGAATGAGTCGTGGGCAACAGGGGATTGGAATTAGTGCTGCCGGGATGTATGGGATGCTGACGACGGGAAAGCCGGTCAAAATCGTCTCCAAATTATCCATCCGTAAACCAGCTCATTACTATGAGCTACAGATCGATACTAAAACGAATAACCCTCAAATTCTCAATAATCGCGGTGACGGTCTTGATATTCCCGCCGGTGAAAAAGGCCGGGCTATCATGGAGAAAAAGAAGATTGAATGGGAAGCTTTTTATCCCGTACCGGAGGTGGAACCTTCGACGTCGGATGACGAGCACGCTGAAGGTGAAACCGAAACAAGAGAGGCTCCGGCACCCGTTGAAGTTCGCAGCGGTACCCGGGTAACTTTAGAAATTGAAGCCAAGTATCAACGTGGCCGTGGAAGTGTGGATGAGTATCTGGAGATGACGGCCATAGCCAACCCACACGTTACTTTGCACTACACTGATCCTGAGGGAACTCTGCATACGTACGCGCGCAGTACCGATCAACTACCTCCTGAAGCCAAAGAAATAAAGCCTCACCCTTATGGCGTCGAACTGGGGCGGCTAGTGACGATGCTCAAGGAATTAAAGGAAGGAACGATAACTCAGTTTCTGACTTCCAGTTTTAGCCGAGTAAGCCCTGCTGTCGCTCGTCGCATCTGTGAAACAGCCGAAGTCAGTACGCGTAGTAGTGTTAAGAAAATCAGCCGGGATGAAGCGGATAAAATCTACAAGGCAATTCAACAGACCAAGATTAAGGCTCCGAGCACGGACTGTATTGCACCTATCGGTGAAGAGCTGTTACTCAAAGGATTGCATCAGGTTGTTCCCGGAGAATTCTACGTTGCCGCGACCCGCCCCCCCTCAGTTTATCGAGGGAATCCATTCCAGATCGAGTGTGCATTGGCCTATGGGGGACAGAATGCCGCGCAAAAGGTTTCCATCGAATTGCTTGAACGTCTTATCGAAGAAACCGATGCCAGAACGCTGCGTCAATTCTTAATGAATACTTTTGATGGCCTGGGTTCGGATTCCGCCGAAAAAATCATGAAAGCGGGGGAGTTTGGAAGTCGTCAATCACCTTCGAAATTGAAACAGGCCGAAATCGAACGTCTGCACGATTCCATGAAGAACGTGAACGTGTCGGATGGTCAGGCCATGCAGGTGTTACGATACGCCAACCGAGTGCCACTGCAGTTCAAGATGCGTGACTGTGCCATTACCCAGACGGTCATGAAAATGAATTGGCGCAGTTACGGACTTTCGCAATCACGAAGTAATTTGCCATCCGGTCCCGTTCGGGTCATGGTGCATGTTGCCAGTGTCTGGGTGCCATTTACCAGCGAGTCAAAAGAAGCCATAGCCCACTATGATGAAATTCAAAAGGAAATTCGCCTTGGGCTGCAAACAGTGGGGCGAAAACTGGGCATGTTCCTTCGTCGCCGTCAGCAGGTGAAAAAAGAAGGTGAACGCAGAAACGTATTCGTGAGATATCTGGGAGAAGTTGCTCAGGCGGTTTCGGATCTAAATGGTTGTGATAAGGAAGAAATCTATAACCACCTGACTCGTGTAGCCAAACGCGTGACTAAAGAAGCTGATACCAAACTTGATGATCGCGGCAATAAAGTTAGTCCGGAAGACTACGGTGACAATGTTCTGATCATCAATGATGATCCGGAAGGCGAGCTGACCGAACAGCTGGACAAAACGACTCCACAAAAAAAACTGTTTTAACCAACCACAGTCGACAGGCAAGCAGAAGAGCCTGTAGAGGTAAAAGATGGCAAAGAAAAAGGCAAAAAAACCGACACCTGCACAACAGGCTCGAAAAGCTAAGCTAACGGCCAAAGACAAAAAGACGCTCAATGCCCTGGTTGGTATGGCAGATGGAGTTTTCAAACAGGCTAGTCGTGGACGAGCTCCATACCTTGAAGTCCCTTCGCGAAGTCTCTCAAACGTTAAATACAGCCCCACCAAGAAAATTATTGAGATGGGGAGCTCTAAAAATAAACGAGAGCTCTTTAATCTCTCGCAAGCCCGAACCTACATGCAGACGTTGTTGGTGGGACGCGGATGTAAAGAACTGATTGAGCAAGGTAAGACTACCAGTATTCGTGGTCTCTATTACCTGCTCAAACACACAATAGACGGAACACGGGAAGAAACTTTTAACGACCAGGGAGATTGCGACCCAGTCATTGAAGACGTCGAAGTCACACTCAATGCACTTCGTGAAGAACTGCATGTTTATGCCTCGAACCGCGGAGCGATGGTTGGGAATATTCAGCTGATCGATTCCGGAGATGAAATTGATTGCTCCCGAATGGGATCCGGTGGTTACGCCATTCCTTCCATTGTCGAAGAGGAAGTTATGCAGTTTGTTAAATGCGACGCCGACTTCATCCTGCATGTTGAAAAAGACACCGTCTGGCGCCGTTTCAATGAAGATAAATTTTGGAAAGAACATAACTGCATTCTGACACACGGAAACGGACAACCTCCTCGCGGAGTACGTCGGTTGCTCAGTCGTATGCACAACGAACTTGGCCTTCCTATCTACTGCCTGTTGGATAACGATCCGTGGGGCTATTACATCTATAGTGTGATTAAGCAGGGTTCGATCAACCTGGCGTACGAATCCCGTCGAATGGCGATTCCCGGAGCTAAATTCATTGGCTTGAGAAGTCGTGATTATGAACTTTGTGAACTCAACCCAAGTGTCACAATTAAGCTCAGTGACAATGACATCAAACGAGCCAATCAGATTGCAAAATACCCCTGGTTCGAAAAGAAAAAACGGTGGCAGGCAGAAATCAAAAAAATGCTCACCAACGGGTTTAAACTGGAAGTCGAAGCATTGATTTCTAAAGACATTAGCTATGTGACTCAGGAATACGTGCCCGAACGTCTGGCACAGGGTAATTTTTTGGACTAGTTTCCTGCTGACTTTCCCTCAGGTGCGGTGAATGTCGTGAATAACCATTCAGATTCTTACAATTTACGACCGTTGACAACGTCTGATTTTGACAACGTCATCACGCTTTGGCGAAGTACCGATGGGATGAGCCAGTTAGAATCACCCGAGGAACTTCAACGGTTTCTTGACCGTAATCCCGATTGCAGCATTCTGGCTGAAGAGGACGGAGTCCTACTCGGAGCAATCCTCTGTGGTCACGATGGTCGACGAGGTTATATGTATCACGCTGCAGTCTCAGTCTATGCCCGAGGACGCGGAGTCGGACGAGCAATGGTTGAGCACTGTGTCGCACGACTGAAACAACTTCAGATCCAGCGGCTAACACTGTTCACACTAAACGATAACTGCCCTGCCAAGGAATTTTGGAAACACCTGGGCTTCCGACAACGAAACGATATTTCTCTGTTTGCTTTGGATTTGAAAGAGTTTGACTGACGATGTCACTGTATGACTATCCGCGATATTACGATTTGGTTTATGGATCAGATTGGAAAGCTGAAGTCGATTTTCTAACAGGAGTTTTCGATCGACACGTCCGGGGTTCGACCAAACGCTTACTCGAACCTGCTTGCGGTACCGGAAGACTGATGTTTCGATTAGAACGCGAAGGCTATCAGGTAGATGGAATCGACCTTAGTCAAAACGCTGTTACATATTGCAATCAACGACTGTTGCGACATGGCTTCCGCAGTTCCGCCCGAGTTGCTGACATGACAGACTTTACCGTGAAGTCTAAATACTGTGCTGCCTTTAATACCATTAACAGCTTTCGGCATTTGGAGAAACACACGCAGGCACGAGATCACTTAGCCTGTATGGCGAAGGCGATTCGTCGCGGTGGTGTCTACATCCTTGGACTTCATTTATGCCCGCGATTTGGCGAACCTGTTGAAGAAGAATCATGGATCGCGCGGCGAGGCCACTTGTGTGTACAAACAAGCATGTGGTTAGTGGAACGCAATCTTAGAAAACGATTTGAACGATTTCATATGCGATACGATATCTGGACGCCAACAGACCACAAAACACTTGATGACGAATTCAATTTTCGAACCTATACCAGACAACAATTTGACACTCTAGTAAGTGAAATCCCTGAGTTTGAAATCGAAGCCATGTACGATTTCAGTTATGATCTGAACCGGCCCATTAAAGTCGACGATCATTCCGAAGACGTCGTCTATATTCTGAAAAGAGTATAATTCCAAATAACACACAAGTTCTTTTGGCTTTCAAGGATACACCTGATGCGCCTCTTTACCCTGTTATTTTGTCTAGCCTTCGTGCTGGGAAATCCGGAGTCTCGTATGAACTTAAAGGCGAATGAACCAGACTTCGATGAAATCTCCGGCTGGATTAAACGCCAACTTGACTACAATGGTGATCCTGGTCTGGCAGTCGCTGTGGTGAAAGACGGGAAAATTATCTTTGCCAAAGGATTTGGCTGGGCTGATAAGGAAAAACGACATAGAGCCAACGAACACACTGCTTACTCCATTGCATCCATCTCCAAACCTATCACCGCTACGGGAATTCAGATTCTTGCTCAGGCTGACAAAATTAATGTAGATCGACCGGCCAACGACTATCTCGGAAAAGTCAAAGTCAAAAACCCATTTGGCGAAAGCGATGCGATCACAGTACGTAACCTGCTAAACCACACATCCGGTTTAGGACTGCACTATCAGTTTTATTA
>MDSW01012769.1_pt1 | contig 11760 bp, 8 predicted proteins | sample 811171 | NCBI WGS metagenome assembly MDSW01 (sample SAMN05326641, study PRJNA326480) | marine metagenome | isolation source: seawater | place: Atlantic Ocean: North West | collected 2012
CTCGCCATAGGCCGGCTTCTCGAGCAGACGATCAACTAATTGTCCGTATGCCTGAGGACTCTTGTCATTCACAAAGGTATCCACTTCCTCCAAAGTCGGTGGAAGCCCTGTCAAATCGAAGGATAAGCGGCGAATCAGGGCGTACCGAGTCGCCTCCTGATTGGGCTGCAAACCGTGCTTTTCAATTTCAGCCAAAACAAACCGATCGACGTCATTCAATGGCCATGTTTCGTTTTTCAGCTTTGGCAAATCAGGTTTGACCGGAGCAACGTACGCCCAATGCTCTCCATAAATTGCACCATTGGCAATCCAACGTTTAATCAACTCAACTTCATCTGCGGTCAACGCTACCGCATTTTCGCCTGGAGGCATCCGAGTGAATTCATCATCGGTGGTGATCCTGGCCACGACTTCGCTAGCTTCTACATCACCTGGCTTAATGGCAAACGTCCCCTCTCGATTGATCGTCGCCTGATCGAAAGTATCTAAACGCAAATCAGCCTTACGTTCTGCTTCGTCGGGACCGTGACAGGTAAAACACCGGTTGGTCAACAGCTTTCTGACTTTATTCAGTTCCACATTACTCAGTGGCTGATCATCGGCTTGCAGGGCAGATGGTAGCGTCAGACAAAGAAGCATCGTGAGCATACCGGACACCGTCCGTGCACGTGATGTTGTAAATAGACTCATAGCATTCCTAATGATGTAAAAACAGTCGCAGCAAATACTCGCGACCGATACACAAATCACCAAAACTAAACCTTCATCTCATTATAGCTTGTGACATAGATTCAGAGTAAGTCTTAGGTTGCCCAGACGTCTATTTCTGAGGGGTTAACTACAGTATTCTCAGGTTCTTCGACTCAAAGTTACAGCAATTCGCGAATAGGTTCGCCTTCTGTAAGAATCGGTACCGGACGTCCGGCATTATTCAGAAACGACCGCTGAGGATCCACACCGAATTTTTGATAAATGGTAGCCAGCAGACAGTTACTGTTCATAATCCGTTCCGTCGGTTCCTCAGCCCGCTTACTTGTAGCTCCGATCACCTGCCCCGTTGGAATCCCGCCACCTGAAAGAAATACACTCATAGCCTGCGGCCAGTGATCCCGTCCGGGACGGCCGCTTGCATCCTGATTGCGTATTAGTGGAGTCCGTCCAAACTCTCCACAAAAGATGAACAACACCTTCTTATCGAGTCCACGGGAGTATAAATCTTCAATCAAAGCCGAAACAGCCTGATCGAGAACCGGCACCTTCTCCTCATATGACTTGAAGATATGGGCATTGACACTGTGGTCATCCCACGTAGATGTCCGTCCGGTTTCAGGTTGTAGCCGAAAGGTAGCCTGACACTGCACAAAACGAACTCCGGCTTCCACCAAACGACGGCAAGTGAGAAGGCTCTTGCCCCAATGCGTATCACCGTAATGCTCTAAGGTAGACTTCTTTTCTCGTGTTATATCAAACGCGGTCTTGGCCAAAGAACTGGACAACATCGCCGCCGCCCGTTGCTGAAAGAGATCCATGGAAGTCATCATCTTGGTATTATCGATATCGCGAGACAAACGATCGAGCTGATTCAATACCTGCCGTCGCCGACTCAAATCAACAACGCCACCCTGCGAAATACTCAAATCCCCGACGCCAGCACCCGTTTGGTAAACAGGCACGGGATCATATCGATTAGCACCACTTGCCGTTTCTAAATTTGGAGACGGCATATAGGCCTCACAGGATGCTCCCAAATAAGCAGCTCCCGCTCCATAACTCGGTGTATTGGCCACATAAAACGGCAGCGGACTCTCAGAAAACTCCGCATGCTTTGCGACCACCGAACCAAGATCCGGAAACTCCGATCGCGGCAGGTTCTTAGCCACGGAAGAATAGCCGGTCAAAAACCGATTGGTCCCACCCGAATGCTCCGCTCGCTCATGATGCAAACTTCGTAGCAAGGTAAACTTGTTGGCCATCTTGGAAAGCCGGGGCATTAACTCGCAAATCTCAATGCCACTGACGTTTGTCTTCACAGGGCGAAACGGCCCGCGATATTCAGCCGGGGCCTCTGGCTTCATATCAAATAAGTCCAAGTGACTTGGCCCGCCATTAGCCCAGAACAGAATTACCGAAAAGTCTTCCTTCAATCTCGGAAGGGGGTGGCCTTCGGCATCACGAACAGCCTTTACAGAGGCAAGTAAGTCATCTCCCGGGCGTAAACCTGAGCACAACGCCCCCATACTCAAAGCACCTAACTGTAGCCATTGCCTACGGTTGAACGGCCCTGAACAGGGTTGGGAACTATTTAATCCCGATCGAAGACTTGAGGTTAACTGGGTCATACACGTACTATATACCAAAGATTAGGTATTACTCTGCATCATTTTCCATAAGATATAAGAGTGTACACCAAACAACCGCTATGAAACAAAGATACTGTGAAACGAAATTTCGGGGATTTTGAATTAGGCGAGGTCATCGGGACAGGGACGGTCGGTACGATTTACCGAGCGACTGAAAATCCGAGCCGAGAAACGCGCGCCGTCAAAATCCTTCAACACGGGGTCTCTCAGGATGAAAATATCGTTTCACGTTTCGAACGCGAAATGTTAATCCTTTCCAAATTGAACCACCCAAATATCGTCAGTTATTACGGGGGAGGCCGAACGGAAGATGGCCGGCTTTTCTATGTCATGGAATTAATCGAAGGCGGCACGTTAAAGCAATTACTGCAGGCACATAACAAGCTTTCCTGGCATGAGACCATAAACTATGGCATCCAAATTTGTTCCGCATTGCAACACGCCCATAACCACGGCATCATACACCGAGACCTCAAGCCGGCGAACCTTTTCCTCACCTATGAAGGACAGTTAAAATTAGGGGACTTCGGCATCGCCCTCGATACAGGGGAATCGGATCTAACCTCCAGCGGTATGACCGTCGGTTCCTGGCTCTATATGTCTCCAGAACAAATCCGGGGCGAAGAAATCATTACAGGCCAGGCTGATTTATATTCACTCGGCTGTTTGTTTTACGAAATGCTCACCGGATCCCCTCCCTTTCAGGGAGCAAGCTTCCCGGTCATTTTCGAACAACACCTTAAAGAGACACCCACCCCGTTACACCTTCACGCTTCGGAAACTCCCAAGTCGCTTCAGGAAGTGGTCTTACAACAACTTTCCAAGGCTCCTCAGGACCGACCGTTCAATGCAAGAACGATTCAGGGGATTATGTCAGAATTAAAATTTGACTGGGAAGAAGATGAGCAAAGGTATCAAAAAGAGCTGAGCCGCTTACGAGTTGCATTCGACGCGGATCCATTTACCGTTTATGGCCCGAGCAGAGACGTTTCCTGGAAAACTCTGATTCTCTGGTTTGTCAGTCTTGGATTGGGCGTTACTATTCTTGTTCTCTTACAGAATATGTAAAGCATTTTCCTGAATCTTTCGCAACTCTTCGCGCAGCAAGCCACCTAGTTCTAAAACGGATACGGCCTGTTCAACATGTCGTTGTTGCCCAAAACCGACAATCGCACTGTCGATCAGATCATGGCTCAAAACAAATCTGAGGCAGAGCTCTACCAACGGTACTTTGGGGAACATCTCCTCTAACCGGGAAGCCACCTGCAAATCGAGTTCATAGAGATTTAAAGGGAAAAATTCTGTCTTGTAAGTATGAGGTGATGGCTTCCGGCGAAGTAACGCCCCCCCGGCAAAAACCCGGATCGCCAGGATACCGATACCGGCTGCCTTGCCATAACGCATAATGGCTCCATGGTGATGCCATCCCGATTCATCAGCCTCACCCCGATCATCCGGAACCTCATATCCGGCACTAATATTCGTCGCACTAAATGGAACCTGCAAAGAGGAAACACGTCTCGTATCCAGCACCTGCTCTACGGCTTCAGCGTCACCTGTCGCCGTTACCCCAACATGCCTAATCAGCCCTTCGCGTTGTAACTGCTCAAGTGTTGAAAGCACTCCGTTTTTCCCCGTTACATCTTCCACACTCAAGGAAGTCGGCTGAGAACCTCGTCGGTTTGTAATCGCATTGTGCACCTGTACAAGCGTAATTCGTTGGCGTCCAAGTGCCTCCAGAGACTGCTCCACACTTCGACGGACAGCCGCTGGGATATCGCCCAACTGCTCAGGGGACACACGAACTTTCGTAGCGACCATCACCTCATCAGCGATCCCTAACTCCTCGAAACACCGGCCAAGGTTTAATTCGCTCCGGCCAGCTCCATAGGTCCGCGCTGTATCAAACCAGTTAATTCCAAGTTCTGTGGCCCGTCGCACTGAATCAAGTTGATTGGCGAAGTTGTCACCTGTCAGATTTTCCGACAAAGGGCCGCAGCCAAATGCAATCCGCGACACCAGTAGGCCTGTCTCCCCAAGCATTCGGTATTGCACCAGATCCTTCTCCCTTAACCGGATGTCATCAAATCCGAGATGCGAGACAGATTAACATTGCCTCCGGAGATCACACAAGCAACCCGGGTTTCTTCCGCATCGAAATCCATCTTCACCGCAGCCGCGTAGGAAGTTGCTCCCGAGGGTTCAATTAACAACTTCGCTCGTTCCATCATCAGTTTCATCGCATTGGCAATTTGCCAATCGTCCACCACGACAATCTCATCCACCAGATCTCTGACTACGGGCCAGGTCAAGTCACCCAAGCTTGTGAGCAAGCCGTCAGCGATCGTATTCGGAGAGGTTTGCGGAATCAATTCGCCGGCCCGCTTACTTTGGAACGCATCATCTGCTCCTGCCGGCTCAGCGCCGACAATACGAATTGCCGGATTGATCGCCTTGGCCGCAATCGCAATCCCACTTAAAAGTCCACCACCACCTATAGGCGCGATAATCACGTCCAAATCCGAAACTTGCTCGAACAACTCCAAAGCCACTGTCGCCTGACCGGTGATAATTCCGGCGTGATTGTAGGGGTGAATGAATGCCGCCCCCGTCTCCGCAACGACTTCTGCCGCTGTGATTTCCCGCGCTTGCAATGTTGGTTCACACAAAATAACTTGAGCACCGTAACCAGCCACGGCATCCTGTTTCACCCGGGGAGCGTTGGATGGCATGACGATATGTGCCGGGATCCCCCGCTGCTGTGCCGCGAGTGCCAACGCCTGAGCATGATTGCCGCTACTATGAGTCACAACCCCAGCGGCAGCTTCCTCCTCTGTCAAACTCAAAACGACATTACTTGCTCCGCGATATTTAAACGCACCAACTTTTTGCAAATTTTCACATTTGAAGAAGATCTCCGCCTGAGCATGGCGACTCAATTGACTACACGTTTGCACGGGCGTTCGATGCACTACGCCTTGGATCCGCAAATAGGCTTCACGGATGGTCTGAAGGTCCGTTGCATAAGTCGGCTTGTTCATTACTCCGTATCTCCCCTGCCGGAATTTCGCCACATTTTCAGGATCGGCCATACGACCAGCACCAGAGAAATTAAGACGAAGGTTAATGCGACCGGCCTTGTTACGAGCGGTGCGTAACTCCCTCCCGTAGCCTGTAAGCCTGCTCCCAGCTTTTCTTCGGCAATGGGGGCCAGAACAAATCCAATTACAAAGGGAGCCAGTGGTATCCTACTTCGCTCCATCATAAAACCAACGACTCCAAAGCCCAGCATTACCCAAACGTCGAACATTCGGTTGTTCAAGGCATAGGAACCTACTACACAAAAAACAACGACTACCGGCAGCAAATATACGCGGGGGATCGTTGCTAGCTTGGAAATCCATTTGGCGCTCAAAAGCATCATGCCAAACATCGTCAGGTTAGCAATGAGCATGGTAAAGATGATCGTGTAGACAATCTCCGGGTGATTATGGAACAGAAGGACGCCGGGTTGTAAACCGTGCAATACTAAAGCACCTAGCAAAATTGCATCAATGACGCTGCCTGGAATTCCCATTGCAACAAGAGGAATCAATGCTCCACCAATGGTTGCGTTATTGGCAGCCTCACTAGCAACAATCCCCTCCTCACTTCCCGTGCCAAATGCCTCCGGTTGTTTACTTACGGACTTGGCAGCGGAATAAGCCATCACACTTCCCACATTGGCACCAATGCCCGGGAGAATTCCAACCCAAGTTCCAATGACACTACTTCGAATCATATTGATCATATGTCTGAGCCAGTCCCCAACGCCCAGAAGTATGCCTTCGGGGGCAATCTGGCTAATTTCCTCCACTTTCTTTTCACGCGAGGCAACTTCGTGTATCACCTGACTCACGGCAAACAGGCCGATGAGGACTGGTAACAAATCAAATCCATTATTTAATTGTTCGATCCCCCAGGTCCAACGTGTATCCCCTGTTGCCGGAGACTCACCTGGGATGGTTACTAAAATCCCCAAGAAACCTGAAAAGACGCCCGCCGCTAAAGACTTGCCGGATACCGAGGCGATCAGTACCAACGCAACCAAAACCAAAGCAAAATAGTCAAAGTCTCCCAATTCTGTCGAGATATGCGAAATGGGTTCGGCCAACAAAATCAGAAAGCCCCAGGAAATGAGGCCGCCAGCGAAGGAGGCCATAATCCCCAGCCCCAATGCTCGCCCCGGCTTACCATCTCTGGCCATTGGATAACCGTCGAGTGTCGTAATCACTGACGCCGGCGTACCCGGCATTCTCAGCAAAGTTGCAGTAATTAATCCTCCTGAAATTGATCCCACATACATCGACACTAATAAAACCATCGCTTCCGAAGGCTGCATGGCATAAGTCAGCGGAAGGGACAACGCGATCAGCATGGCACCAGTCAGGCCTGGAATTGCGCCCACCAGGATACCCAGCATCGTCCCAATGCCTACCCAAAGCAGATTCACCGGGTCCCCAATGGTAAGTTCATGAATTACGTCGCCCATTAAAACTCCTATGGCAATTGAATGCTAAAGAAAGACTGGAAGACGAAGAAAACGATCAGTGGCACCAAAACGATCATTTCCGGAACATAAGACTTGGCAACAACTTTTTTCAAGCCAACCATTTCAAAGCCCGTACAAAGCAAGGCCACACCAAACATATAAATAGCTGTAAAGATTCTAAAATCAATTGGAATATATTCCAAAGCAAGCAGATAAAGAGCTGTCACCATTACGAAGGACACGGCTGTTTTCCAATACCCCCTTCTGACTTCCCCGGCTATCTCCCCCTCGCCTGCGTTTATAGATTTCTCCAGGACAGACGCTGGAAATAATCGGGACACAAGCAACACGCCAAAACTAACTGCCGTTAGCAAAGCAACCCACAGGGGGATATTAGGCAAAACATCCGGGGAAGTGGAATCGACACTCTGGATTTTACCAATCCGCATTTGTAGCAATTCTTTCATGGAGTCGCCGGTTTCGACAAATGGCTCTGACAATCGCAGAGCCAATTGTTTCTGAACCTGAGGTGTTGCCATACACTTTTTAATAACCTCTGCCATCAGGTCGATTTGTTCGGAATCCGTGCCTTTAGGAAACCACCAAAAGTGCATATTGGCATGTACAAATTGAAAGCCCTGCTCCTGAGCAGTCGGTATTTCCGCAGCCTCCGGATGACGCTCCTCGGAAGTAATCGCAACGGCCCGCAGTCCACCCTCTTTAAAAGATATATATTCACCTAATGAAAATGCCGATACATCGGCATGCCCCCCAATGACAGCCTCGAACCGACTAGCTCCGCCCCCTTTTTGCGTGTATCGAAAATGAGCTCCCGGTAGATCTTTTTCAAGAATCAGGCCGGCATAATGTACTGGAGCACCCAGGTTGGCTGCAAACACCAGTTCATTTGGCATTTCTTTTGCTGCATTCATTAACTCTGGCAGCGATTGATAAGGCGAATCTTCCGCAACGGCAATAATCATATTTGTCTTACCGCTAGCAGCAATAGGTTCAAATGACTCCGGTCCGTAAGAAACTTTCCCCGATGCCTGAGCCGTGATTAATGCCTCGTGCAGCAGCAACATGGTGTACCCATCCGGATCTGCCTTACGTGCCTGACCACTTCCAATCGTCGCTCCGGCCCCGCCTACATTCTTAACAACAACCTCCTGCCCAAGAAATCCATTGTCAGCAATCGCCTTTTGGATCATCCGGGCAAAGGTATCACTTTCCCCCCCAGGGCCAAATGGAACAATCAACGTGATGGGACGATTCGGGTATTTATCGGACTCCGAATTCTGCGCACCCCAATAGTGCCAGCTAAGATCTGCTGCCAAAGCCAAAAGGACCAGGATTCTGATCAGGTATCGTTTTGACATTATGAGTAGAAAACTCTCTTTGCGGTGCGACGCAACAACCATTCTTTATCCCCGTCGGATAGGAAGTCAGCCTCCTGAATAAGATTAAATGACGGGGCATATTCATGCCCATCCACGACCTGAAATGGTCCATCACTAGCCCACATCAATCGCTCCACACCGTATGCGTCGATACAGGATTTGATCATTGGCAACAAATCCTGGTACGGTGCCGCCTTTTCACCTAACGCGTAATAAGCTGACAGCTTGACCGTCACGTTTTTATGCTTCGCCAGCTCACAAAGAGTCGCCACGTCCTTTTCACGAATCTGGCCATCCACGCCGATCCTAGCGAAATGGTCGATAACAACCGGGGTATCCGGATAACGTTCACACATTTTGTCAACCGATCCTAGAAACTCAGCATCAATCAAATGACACATGGCCAAGCCGTGCTTGGCACCAGCCTTCCACATATCATGCATCCCCTCACCGGACAGCCACTGATCGGGGGTTTGAGTATCGGGCCGGATACGAAAGCCCCGGACTCCTTGACGTGCGAGCTTAACCATCTCCCGGGCGGGTCGATCATTTTCGTCAATGACAGCCACTCCACCAAAAACGCCTGGATGCTGCTCCATCATGTCCAGCATGTAACTATTATCAAATCGATAGAAGCTCATTTGGATAAGAACAATTCGGTCCACGCCCACCGGATGGCAATGAGAGAACAACTGTTTCGGGGTAAAGCTTGATGGCTGCATGTCCTCCTTTTTAAAAGAGGAATCCAACGGATAACGTTTCGTGTCAGGCGTCCAGACGTGAACATGGGCATCGATGTACCCCTTGTTCTCAGCGGCTGGTAATGACGAAGCGGCGACTGCCGCTACAGCAGAAGCCCGGGCAAAGTCTCGGCGATTAAGCTGACATGCAAATTCCACGTGCTGAACTCCTCGGGATACAGTGATCTAGTTGCTAATGCCATTGTAGCAAATAGACGGCGTCCCACGTACGATTCAAATCCAGCAGCCAGAAGCTTAACGGGGAGTGTTCGTGCCAACCCGGCTTTCATTCCAGGTCGCACCGACCATCAGACAATTAATACCTGAACCGATACCAAGCAATCCAAGGTTACTGCCGGCATCAACAGCGCCCTGTTCAACACCAATCGCCAACGTGACAGGCAAGGCTGCCGAGCCCGTATTACCAAGCCATTGGAAAGTTGAAAAATCATTCGCTTCGGGAAGGCCGAGTGACTCCAACATCAGTTTTCGATGAGCGGCACCTACCTGATGGCAAAATGACTGATGTATATCTTCACGCGTCCACTGCGAATCCGTCAAAAACTGATCAAAGGTTGTCATCCCTGTTTGGATCCCTTCAGACATAAGACGCTCTGAATCCGTATTCATCAGAGGACGCATGTCATCGGCAACAGCTTCGTCTTTTCCACTTTGGCAAAGATTGTGGAATTGAGTGTTGGCCTGAGCCGTTATTGATCGCAGAAAGTTTCCAGTCTGACTGATCTCTCGATGAGTTAGCAAAATTGCTGAACTCGCTGACCCGATCGTTAGTGACGCAACCGCCATTTTAATCGTTTTACGTGTCCAGGACTCATCGACATTAAGAGAGCGAATCGTATTTTCAACTAAATGCCGACTGTCCTCTGTTCCTACGATCAATGCTGCTTCAATTTGCCCAAGTTCGATTGCATTGGCGGCTAAAGCTATGCCGTTTAGCTGGCCAAGACATGCGTTGGACAAATCATAAATCATACAGTCTCTTCGCAGTTTCAATCCATCATGAACACGACATGCCGTGGCGGGTTCAAGATGGTCCCGACAAACCGAACCATGAATCAGCATGCCAATCTTCTGAGGATCAATATCGGCCGCCGCGATAGCCTGTTTGCCTGATTCAATAGACTTATCTCCCGGTAGAATCCCTCGTTCCCAAAAACGACGTTCGGCAATGCCCGTCATTAGTTCCAACCGCCCTTCAGGCAATCGCATTCGCTGATAGGCAGGGGCAAGCCGCTGCTCTATTTCCGACGTCGTGACGATTTCAGATGGCAGCGTATAACCGAGCGATTCGATAGCTACATTTGTATAACGCATGTCCCGATTCTATCTCATCCTTATGACACTGATAAGCATAGAAACCATCGTAGAAGTAATACGTTTCAACAAGGGAAATAGCCTTCTTCAACCTGCAAATTCCTAACGGCATCCTAGTTTTAAGAGTTTTGAAACGTAACTTACAAAAGTTTTAAAACGACATCTTGTGCAATTTGCTATCAGCTAGCACTACATATAGTGGTACGGCTTTTTTTCGGAACAAAATACCGGCAAGTGTTTGAAAAAAACGTGGGGAGTTGTCACAATCTTGTCTTCTTGCTTCCCACAAGATTAACTCAGATATTGCAACTGTTTAAGGAGAACACAGAACGGTATCCGAAAAGGATTTCACTTCCCGGGTCTGATCGCAGGCCACATGCAGGGGGGCGAAACTGAATCGTTCTCACAAATCTTACCGAACTCAGGAGGAGGGAAGTGGATTTGGTTCTGAGCAATATCTGAAACGCGTTGCTAATCGTTCAAAAGAATTGATTTCGTTAGCATTCTCGTTCAGCCAATATTCAGTTTCTGAATTACTACAGTCACACAACAGGCTCTGTACATTCAATCTTGCATGACCTTCTGTCAGCCCGGGATACCGTTCTGGTTTTTTAGTCTTAGTTTTGGAATAGCTATCCTTGATAGTTATTCCAAGTATCTGAAAGGGATTACAGATGCAGAAAAAACCATTGATCGGCATCAACATTGATTACAAGAGTGAAACTAAAGATACTGCCGCCTATTTCTATCTGGCTGCTGGATATTCCGATTGCGTGCTACGAGCTGGCGGCATTCCTGTCATGGTTCCTATTATGGACGAAGAAGATGACATCGAAGCAGTCCTCGACACCCTTGACGGGTTCATTCTTGTTGGAGGTCTGGACCTCGATCCTCACCGTGACGGATTTATGCGACATACGTCGTGTCGTCTGATGAGTGCTCGCCGGGAAATCTTCGACCGACAACTTGCTCGTCTAATCTTCCAACGCAAGCTACCCGTTTTTGGCATTGGTGTTGGCATGCAACTGTTGAATATCACTGCCGGAGGCAATCTTCACCTTCACATTCCAGAGGCTTTGCCAAATGCCGTTCCTCACCGCGACCCTCAGGACCCGGCACACCGCCATGGTCTGGACATCACTCCCGACTCTATTCTGGAACGCATCTATGGAGATGGGGAAATCCGTGTGAATTCAAATCATCATATGGCAATCGACGAAGTTGCACCCGGCTTTATCGTCACCGCACGGTGTCCTGACGGAGTAATCGAAGCGATCGAACACACCGAAGAGGGCTGGGTTGCCATGGGCACTCAATTCCACCCGGAAGCCCCTTCCGCAACGGCAATGGACTTTCGCATCATCGAGGAATTCCTTGATGAAGTTCGCGTGGAA
>MDSW01108407.1_pt1 | contig 11759 bp, 11 predicted proteins | sample 811171 | NCBI WGS metagenome assembly MDSW01 (sample SAMN05326641, study PRJNA326480) | marine metagenome | isolation source: seawater | place: Atlantic Ocean: North West | collected 2012
TAAGGGGTGCTGCTGTAGCCCCTCTAGCTACAGATATAAATATTGCAGCCATTTCGGGTCCATTTGGAACTACAATTGCTACACGATCATTTCTACTTATCCCAAGGGTATTCAATTTAGAGATAGTATTTTTGGAGAGAATATCAAGCTGTCCATATGTCATAGGCTCCTTTCCAGGAGCAGATATAGCTGGTGCTGATGGTTCATTAATACTAAGTAAGTCGGCGATAGTACTGATTTTGCTCAAAGCAAGAAGTCCTAATTTGATTTTATAATCTTCAGCATAATTTGAAATGCTTCCAAGGTATTTTGTAATTTAATCTCATAAACATAATTGCAAATTAAGAAGCTGTTTTAAACCTAACCGGCTGATTTTAATGCTGCAGCATTAATAGTTTGTCAGGAAAAAAGCATGTGCGCAAATTTAATATACTTGTTAGTGTCCAATTTTTTTATAACAAAATATAGGCAAGCTTTTTTCTTGAGGTACTATAATAATTTAAGTTAAAAGTTCTATTAATAAGAATATCATGCATGGTATAATGAGGAGAAAATATGAGTAAGATAGTTCTCGTTACTGGAGGCACTCGAGGGATAGGAGCAGGCATTGCTATTGGTTTGAAAGATGCAGGTTATACTGTTGTGGTAAATTATAATAGTGATGATAGCGCTGCTGAGACATTTAAGGCTAAAACAGGTATTGCTGTTTATAAATGGGATGTAAGTGATTTTGACTCTGCAGAGAGGGGAATCTCTCAAGTAAAGCATGATTTAGGTCCTATAGATGTATTAGTAAATAATGCTGGAACAGCATCAGACTCTCGATTTGAAAATATGAGTCTTGAACAATGGCATAAGGTACAGCGAGTAAATATAGATTCAGTATTCATTATGTGTAAGCTCGTTTATTCAGGCATGATTAATAAAAAATGGGGTCGCATAATCAATATTGGTTCAATGAATGGTCAAGCTGGTCAGCTTAATCAAGTAAATTATGTAGCATCAAAGGCTGGCATGCATGGTTTCACAAAAGCTCTTGCACTCGAAGCCGCTAAACACGGTATAACAGTAAATACGATTGCTCCTGGCTATGTTGATACATACTTAATTAGCGCTATGCCTGATCGCATTATGCAGAAGATACTTGATGCTTCCCCTGTTCATCGTCTTGGTTTGGAGGAAGAGATAGCTCATGCAGTAAAATTCTTAATTGATGAAAATTCATCATGGACAACAGGTTCTACAATAACAATGAATGGTGGTACTCATATGTACTAATTATCATTCAGTAAAAAATAAATATTTATGATAAAGGTAGCTAAATAAACAGACTACTTCCGTGATAAAAGAAATATTGCTTGTTCTCCAAAAAGATTTGCATGTGCACCCATTCCAGAAAAACGTTTGGATCTACCCCGAGAATCCAATTGAAAGCCTCGTATAATTAAGTGTCCATCTTTGTGGCACAGTGATACAAAATCACGAATTGTACAAGGATGAATGTTTGCAGTATTCCACCAAGTTGTTTCATCGCTTTCTTGAATAGGGATGCGCCCTCGGAGTAAAAGAGATATTCGATAACGCCAATACCCTGCGTTAGGAATAGATACAATAGCATTGCTTCCAATACGTAATAGCTCAGCGAGAATTTCTCTTGGCTTATGAATAGCCGGAAGAGTTTGACCAAGAATTACGTAGTCAAATGCATCGCTAGGATAATCATAAAGATCAGTATTTGCATCTCCTTGAATTACAGAAAGACCTCGCCTTACCGATGCATTCACACCTTCAGGGCTTATTTCTATTCCTTTACCATCAACATTTTTTTGTTTTTCGAGAAGATCTAGGAGGCTTCCGTCACTGCATCCTATATCAAGAACTCTTGATCCTGGCTCAACAATATCAGCGATAAGCTGAAAATCTGCTCTATTAGATATGAAAGAACTATTTATAGATGTCATGACTTAGTTAGTCCCCGATGTCGAGCAGCTCCATTTAAAAAACCAGAGAGAATTTGAAATAAATCTGGCTCATCCAGTAAAAAAGCATCATGCCCTTTATCACTCTCTACTTCTACAAAACTTACATTAGCTGCAGCGGCATTCAACGCACGAACTATTTCTCGACTTTCAGAGGTTGGATATAGCCAGTCACTTGTAAAAGATACAAGGCAAAATCGAGATGTAGATTTATGGAATGCTTTAGATAATACCCCACCATATTCTTTAGCTAAGTCAAAATAATCCATTGCTCGAGTTATATACAGATAAGAATTTGCGTCAAACCTACTTACAAAACTTTCACCTTGATAGCGTAGGTAACTCTCAACCTGGAAGTCAGCGTCGAAACCGTATGATAGGTCAGATCGATCCTGAAGGTCCCGACCAAACTTCTTATGCAAAGCAGTTTCAGAGAGATAAGTTATGTGAGCCGCCATTCTTGCTACTGCAAGCCCTCGCTCAGGTTGAACTCCTTTTTCTAAGAACCGCCCACCATGCCAGTCTGGATCAGCCATTATAGCTTGTCGACCCACCTCATGAAAAGCTATGTTTTGAGCAGAATGACGAGCTGCAGCAGCTATTGGTATCACACTAAAAACTTTTTCAGGAAAATCTACAGCCCATTGAAGTGCTTGCATTCCTCCCATGGAACCACCAATAACACAGAAAAGTTTCTCTATACCCAATTTTTTGACCAGAAGTGCTTGAGCTAATACCATGTCTCGAATAGTTATAAGAGGAAAATCTGTACCAAATTCCTTACCAGTTAGAGGGTTTATTGATCCTGGACCAGTTGTTCCCATGCAGCCGCCTAAGACATTAGAACAAATAATAAAATATCTGTTTGTATCTAAAACTTTCCCAGGACCGACCATTAATTCCCACCAGCCGGATCGTTTTGTACTTGGGTGAGGTCCAAGAACATGTTGATCACCAGTCAGTGCATGGCAAATTAAGATTACATTTGACTTATCTGAATTTAGTTTCCCCCAGGTCCTGTACGATATTGTTATTGGACCAAGATGTTGTCCTGATGAGAGTACCAATGGGGAATCCTCTGCCACTAACATTTTTTCATTAGTTGACGAAGCATGAATATTCATACTTAAACTATTATCAGCAAACTGTGGCTTTAGATCTTGCGTCATAATGTCCTTCTTTCCGAACTGAGCATAATTTATTGCTGAGATCTTCGCAAAAAGACCATCAGATGGTAAGGAATTGTCACAAGATGCTATAAAGTCAATCTTTTCTTTACTTTTGCACCGTGTAGGGTTCCCAGATGACTTATATTCACATATGTATATTGATCAAATGACAAAAAAAACTTCTAAAGTAAAATCACTAGATATTCTCTGGGAAGAGATTGACTCTATTGATGAAAAGATTCACGCATTATTAATGCGTCGTGCTGGTATTGCTAGTGATGTAAAGGACGTTAAAAAAGCTTCTTTAGGGCAAAAGAATTTTATCAGACCAGCTAGAGAAGCTCAAATATTAAGGAAGTTGTTAGAGAAACATGATGGAAATTTTCCAAATACTTTAATTGTAAGAATTTGGAGAGAAATTATATCTGCAACATTAGCCTTAGAATCAGATTTTACAGTTGCTGTTTTTTCACCTGATGACCTTAACAGCTCCCTAGCTTATGAGTTACTAGCTAGAAGCTACTTTGGAATGGATACACCTATAAGATCGGTTGGAACTGAAAGCGGTGTATTACGTTCTGTTCGGGATGGAAAATCTTCTGTTGGAGTAGTCCCAGTCCCTCATGATGACAGGTTCAGTGATTCAGAGAACCCATGGTGGACAATTTTGGCTTCTGGTGGGTTGGATAGACCTATGATTATTTCACGCTTGCCTTGGTGTATTAATCCGCAAGATACTAATAATGGTCTTGAAGGCCTTTCTGTGGCATGTGTTAAACCAGAAGAGACTGGTAATGATATGACTTATATAGCCCTGAGTTTAGTAAAACCAATTAGTAGAGGTAAAATTAAGGAAGCTTTACTTAGTTCAGGTCTGGTTATGGAAGGTGTTGCTGTTGCAAACCCAAGGGAAAAAAATGGCGATTCTAGGTGGCAATTATTTGAAGTAAATGGATACATAACAGAGACAGATCCAAGACTAGAAAAATTTTCTGCAATTATAGGTGAAGCATTAGGGCTTTTATCAATCCTAGGTTCTTATGCAAGACCAATACGATTGTAATTTGAAAGGCTAATATAAAATTTCTAAATATATTGTTATATTGAATTTAAAGAGTTTATGAGGCACAAAATGCCAAGCATTCCAAAGCCTAAGCCACGCATTTTAGAAATTGAACCTTATGTTGGCGGACTTTCCAACATTAGAGGGCAAAGAAGCGTGATTAAATTATCATCAAATGAAGCTGCCCTTGGACCAAGTCCAAAAGCAGTTGAAGCATATCGCATGTATGATAGTAATCTTTCCCGGTATCCAGACGGTAGTGCTAGAGAGTTAAGAATTACAATTGGTAATTTAAATAATATTGACCCAGACAAGATTGTATGTGGGGCAGGGTCTGATGAATTATTACAGCTGTTGTGTAGAGCTTATTCAGGTCCGGGTGATGAGGTGCTATTTACAGAGCATGGATTTTTGGTGTATCGCCTAGCGGCCTTGGCGGTAGGTGCAACACCTATAGCAGTTCCAGAAACAGATCTATGCGCAGATGTTGATAAAATATTAAGTTCTATTTCTAGATCTACACGCATTATTTTTCTTGCTAACCCTAACAACCCCACTGGAAGTTATCTATCAAGAGCAGAATTAAGAAGACTATGGGAAGGTCTTCCAGAAGATGTTCTTTTAGTGATAGATGCAGCTTATTCAGAGTTTGTAGAAGAGGAAGACTATGATTCAGGGTTAGAGTTAGTCGAACAGGCAGCTAATATAGTAGTAACTCGAACATTTTCTAAAGCCTATGCACTAGCTTCTCTAAGAGTTGGTTGGTGTTATAGTTCAGTTGAAATTATTAATGTTATTAATCGAATACGTGGTCCATTTAATGTAACGGGTCCGGGAATGCATGCAGCAATTGAAGCGTTGCTTGACAAAAACCACCTCTCTTCTGCTATTGACCATAATTCCAAGTGGCTAAAGGACCTCCCTAAAAATATTAGTGGCTCTGGAATAATATGTCTTCCTAGCGTTGCAAATTTTGTTTTGCTTCGCTTTCCAAGCTCTAGTGAGAAAAATGCACTTGCAGCAGAAAAATTTTTGAATAGCCGAGGAATTATTTTACGAAACCTAGAGAGCTATGGGCTGCCAGATTACCTTCGGTTAACATTAGGCCTAGACCATGAAATGGAATTTGTAATTTCAAATCTCAACGAATTTATGAGGAAGTTATGAGTAAAAAGCCATATTTTCCCAGAGTGGCATTAATAGGTATTGGGCTAATCAACTCATCCCTAGCACGCTTAATAAGTCGTGATAAACTTGCTGAATCAATTATTGCTTACTCTAGAAAAGAGGCAACCTTGGAAGAGGCGCGTGCTTTAAATCTTTGTAATGATTATACCACTGATATAACCACTGCAGTAAAAGATGCAGATCTAGTAGTTTTAGGAATTCCAGTTGGTGCTAATGTTTCCGTCGCTCGACTAATTGGTCCAGCACTTAAAATTGGCTCCATTGTAACTGATGTTGGTTCTGTTAAACAAAGCGTTATTAAAGATGTTAGCCCATACTTACCAGATGGAGTGCATTTAGTGCCAGGGCACCCAGTTGCAGGAACTGAGCATTCAGGACCAGGAGCAGGGTTTCCTGAACTTTTTAAAGGGAGGTGGTGCATTTTAACTCCTGAAAGCACTACGGATCCTGCAGCGACAGAGTCTATCAGAAATTTTTGGATTAATGCTGGAATGCAGGTTGATATTATGGATGCTAGCCATCATGATCAGGTTCTTGCAATTACGTCACATTTACCTCATCTAATAGCTTATAATATAGTTGGTACAGCTTATGATCTTGAGGCTATAACAGAACGAGAAGTAATTAAATATGCAGCAGGAGGTTTCCGTGATTTTACAAGGATTGCTGCTTCAGATCCCACTATGTGGCGCGATGTTTTTTTGAGTAATCGTGAGTCAGTTTTAGAGATGTTAGGTCGTTTTACGGAAGACTTAGCATCTTTACAACGCGCAATACGTTGGGGAGATGGTGATGCACTTGAAGAGCTATTTACTAAGACACGTGAAATAAGACGAAGTTTAATAGATGCAAAACAAGTATAGTTCACTCTGTTTAAAGCCTTATATGATGCTTGTTAATAAAAATGCAGAGGCTTTATTTCACCAACTTCCATAGGTCCAACTGATAATATTCCATCCTGAATGGTTAAGGGGACATTTCTTAAAACTCTTGGTCCACCATCTTTCTCTTCTTCTGCAAGCATATTAAACGCAACCTTAGCTAGAAAGGCATCTCCAAAAGGTATAGCGTTACTCATAATTAGAGCATCAATCATATCTCCATAACCAACAACGCTACTAGTCAAAGAGGCTAAAGGGCGCATTTTACTATCTAGAGCAAGTGTTCCATTTGCATTTAACTCAAGTGGTCCCCAACGACCCTGTAAATCATCTATTTCAATTGTACCACCAGAGTCGCGCCAGTTTTGAGTTATATTTTTTATATTTCCATTTGAAATCTTGCCAAATATGCTTGCTGAGAGTTGGAAGTATTCAACATACCTTCCCATTTCTATTCCGAAATTATCTGGAATTCCAACATTTTCTATATTTAGATAAGATTTAACAGTTTTATTTTCTAACCCTGAATAATCCTCAATTCCGCTAACGTCAACATAGGCTGAAAGTTGACTTAAGGTAATTGCTTCTTGGCTGAATGGGCTGGAAAGTTCTAAATTTGAAATTGTTACATCAAAAATTTTGAATAATCCGTTTTCTAATCTTATTTTAATAATTCCAGATCCTAATAGTGCGGAGTAATTTTCTTTGACCTCTCCTTTTGTAAGCAAGGCTGAAGTGCGATTCTTTGGAGTTATAGTGATTGTGCTATAATCCCAGGGTCGTAATGAAAAAATTAATTTATTAGTATTAATTTCCAGATCTGAATTAAGAATTTTTAATTTTGGATTTTCGAAAACAGTTTCAAACTTTAACGGAAAGCCTTTAATGGTCATTTTTGTATAAATAAATTCTCTATTTTCAAGAATCTGCTTTTGCTGCAATTCGGTCACCTGATTTTTAATCTTCTCAGCAGCTATATACCAATAACTAGTATAACCTAATAAAACTATTGATATTGATATGAATATAGCTGTTAAAATGGAAAGCACGTTCATAAAGAAAAGTCTCCTGAGATCAGGCTTAAATTGGGCAGCCTGTTTTCATGCCAAAAACTAACTCTCGTTCGTCTTTCCTACAAGTATTCTTTATAATTATTCTAATAGGTACAGAGTTTTTTTATTTATATGAAGAGTAAATATAGGCTTGTAAGATGAAGAAAAATACAAACGATATATGGTTATTTGCTTATGGATCTCTCCTTTGGAACCCAAACTTTAAGTTTATTGAGGCTAAACCAGCATTATTAAGGGGTTATCATCGATCCCTATGTATCTACTCATTTCGTTATCGTGGAACACCTAATAAACCTGGTCTGGTAATGGGTTTGGATCATGGTGGTGCTTGCAGGGGGATAGCCTACAGAGTAGCAGAAAAGCAGGCAAAGTCTGTATTACAAGAAGTCGATAAACGAGAGATGACTTATAGAGTTTATATTAGAAAAAAACTATCTTTAAAACTTTATGAGGTTAGAAAGCTGAGCCATTCAGTTTTAGGCTTCGCATATATAGTTAATCGCAATGGTTCACAATATGCATCAAAATTGGGTGTTGAGGATACATTGAGATTAATTAGACAGGGGCATGGTAGTATGGGGTCATCGCTTGATTATTTAGAAAAAACAATATCGCACCTTGATTCAATCGGGTTGCCTGATCGAAAGTTAGAGTTATTGTTAAGCAGATTAAAGTCTGAAGGTTAAAAAATTTACTTATCTTTATACTCTGAAAGTAATTTATCTGAAGCTCTTTCCATGCAATTCTGTAATTTTTCTATTACTTCTTCTTTTTCAAGACCAGGTGGAATATGTGGTAAGAACTCTATAGTTATTATGCCAGGATATTTACGAAAGGATTTAGCAGGCCAATGTAAGCCTGAATTAAGCACTACTGGAACTATGGGTACTTTACATTCTGTGTAGATTCCGAAGACTCCGGTTCGATAAGGTACTTTTTTACCTGGCTTTACTCTAGTCCCTTCTGGGAAAATGACTAATGACCGATTATCTTGAAATGCTACTTTTGCTTGCTTGATTAGTGAACGTAAAGCCCTTGCGTGTCCACGCCTATGAATAAAAATCATTCCCATTTTTTGAGCAAACTGACCATAACCTGGGATATACATTAGTTCTTTCTTAATTACATATACAGGATCTTTTAGAAGGTAAAGAAAGATATTTGTTTCCCATTCTGATTGGTGTTTTGACGCTATTATAGCAGCTTCCGTGGGAATAAACTCTTTTCCCCTAATCTCGACTTCTATATTTGAAATTATACGAAGTATAAAAGAGTTTCCTAATGCCCATGTAGTAACAAAAATTTTAAAAATATGTCTTGGCAAAATGAGCATTGCTGGGATCATCAAAACACCAATTATAATTGCCCAAACAAAAAATATTGTTGTAGACAGTAATGATCTTGCAGTATTTAGGACTGTATTTTTTGGATGGACCACCATCTCTAAAGATTTTTTAAAATTATTAGTAAAGATTTAGCATATTCAGTCATTATCAGGCGTGCTGTCCCGCGGTGAAACCACCAGCCATCAACTTTAACGTGATCTGGATATACAGGGTGTGCAACTAGGATAGATTCTGGCATTTTCCTACGAAATTCTAACATACTTCTTGGCATATGGTAGCTTCCAGTTACAATACGAAAACTATTTATATTATTTAATTTAGCCCAATGAGCTGTTTCACTTGCATTTTCTGCGGTATTTAAAGCGTTATGACCAAATGTAATACAACAGGAAAAGTCTACTGACTCAAATTCAGATAAATCAAAAACATCCTTAGGTTCTAAACCTGCTGCTACACCAGTAACAAATAATTGTTTACTAAGCCCAGCATTAAGAAGTTCAAGTCCAGTTTGCAACCTACCAGTTCCACCAGTTAGAACGATTATTGCATCCGTTTGGGTATGCCGGTCCTCTTTTGTATCTTTAGTTTGGTCGGCAAACCAAACTAATCCAACTGACCAAAGGATTAATAATAAAAAAAATATTCCACAAAGACTTTTGATAATAATAGAAGTGAGTTTCAAATAAAAAAAATTAGGCATTAGGGACTATCCCCCATCTTTATACCCAAAGTGAAGTTTTATAGCTTTATTCTTTTAGGTAATAATAATTATTAGGTTAATTACATTCAAATGAAAAACAATAGAATTTTATATTCTCATTAACACCTCAGTATTTTAATCAATATTAGGGATATATTTTAGATTAAAAAAAAGTATGTCATATCTTTTGAGGTTTTCATTAATTATATATCTGAGTTAATTTTTATATCGAAGCTCTTTGATAGTATATTTTAGACAAAAATACTTGAGGAATAATCAGCTCAAGTCATGCATGCGAATAGTTAGGAATTAGGACTAATTATCTTTTAATAATATATAATGAAGGTTGATTCCTAAATGATTGTAAGGTGTTCTAATTGTAATACACGCTATCTTATAGATCCAAGAGCGCTGGGATCTGAAGGTAGAACTGTACGTTGTGTAAAATGCTCTAATACATGGCATCAGTATTCATCAGTGGACATGCCTTATAAATTGGAACCACAGATTGATGTTTTATCGCCAGAGAGAGAATCAACACCAATTCCTCCTGGTTCTAATTTACCCGCTATTATAGATCGTAAAAAAAAATCAAGCTTATTCAGCTGGTTTTTTGTTACAATAGTAATTTTAACAATTTCAGGAAGTGTTTTGCTGGCTAGACAACCAATAGCTGATAAATGGCCTAGTGCCACAGGTTTATATTCTGCTATAGGTCTGAATGTTTATGCATCAAACCCTAGTGGCCTTGAGTTTCGCAATCTGATAAAAACAAATTTTTTTCAAGATGGTCAGCTTCTTTTCTTAATAAAGGGAGAAATATGGAACACTACAGAGCAAAACCGTCGTGTTCCAAAAATTAGTCTGGGCTTGGTTGATGGTCAGAGCTATGAACTACAGGGAAAAATAATTAGTGCAAAATTGATTAAGCTAAAAGCAGGGCTTTCAACAACATTTGAAACTCAATTACCAGCATCTAGGGGTGCAGTAAGTATAGTTGCGGGCTTTGTAGAATAAAAAGGATGACTCCAAACATCATTATTAAAATGACTAATAAAAAAAATTGTATTTCTATTGTTCTTTAACAGAGTTTTTTTGCCAATGTGCAAAGTTTTCTAAACCTATTAAATCTTCTAAAGATTGACGCCTTTTAATAATATCCCATTCATTACCGCTAACAATTACTTCCCCTGCTGGTAATCTACTATTGTAGTAGGAAGACATAGAAGCTCCATATGCTCCTGCATCCTTAATACTAAGAAGAGTTCCAGAAGAAAGTGGGGGTAAGTCTCTATCCTTTGCAATAAAATCGCCACTTTCACAAATTGGACCAACAATATCTACAGTTTCAGTATCAACTTTATTTTTTTGTTGGCTAACTAGTTCGACCTTATGCCAAGCATTATATAATGTAGGTCGCATAAAATCATTCATTGCACAATCCACAATTGCAAATGTTCTAGCTTCTGTGCGTTTTACATAAATAACACGTGTAAGTAATATACCTGATGGACCAGCTATGAACCTTCCTGGTTCCAAAATAACCTGACATCCTGCTTCATCTCCGGCAGCTTTTATAATCTTGGCATAATCATTAATGTTAGGTTCTAGCTCCCCAGAGTAATTGATACCAAGCCCACCCCCAAAATCAAGGCTCCGAATATTATGACCAGATGTTTTTAAGGTTAGAGCTAATTGGGTAAGTTTTTTAAATGCTTTTCTAAACGGTTCTAAGGATATTAACTGTGAGCCTATATGTGTAGCAAGACCAACAGATTCTAAACCTTTTAGCTCTTTGATTTTTGAATAAAGATAAATTGCATCTTTGTAGGGGATCCCAAATTTATCTTCTTGACGACCTGTTGATATTTTATCGTGTGTGTTGGCATCGACATCTGGATTAACACGCACAGCTACAGGTGCGATCACACCTTTTTCCAGGGAAATCTTATTGAGTAATTCTAACTCAGGTTCAGATTCTATATTAATTTGTAAAATATTTGCTGAAAGGGCCGCTGCCATTTCAAGTTCAGTTTTCCCAACACCCGAGAAAACAATCTTTTTTGTTTCTACGCCTGCAGTTATAGCCCGCTGTAACTCTCCCCCAGATACAACATCTGCACCTGCACCTAGTTGGGCAAGTGAGTTAACAATTGAAATATTTCCATTAGCTTTAACAGAATAACATATAAGTGAGTCAGGCAAGACCTTTTTAAGTGTATTATAACGTTCAGTTAAAGCTTGATAAGAATAGACGTAAAGAGGGGTTCCAGCTTTTGCAGCTAAAAAATTAAGTGATACTCCCTCAGCATGCATATGCCTGGAACCATCATTATCATTTATGTAATTGAAAGGATCTA